>Ga0070753_1000377_pt1 | contig 27689 bp, 36 predicted proteins | sample VirMetDEL_Aug_31_FD_77441 | JGI IMG/M metagenome (GOLD analysis project Ga0070753, IMG submission 77441) | Aqueous microbial communities from the Delaware River and Bay under freshwater to marine salinity gradient to study organic matter... | ecosystem: Environmental > Aquatic > Marine > Coastal... | reverse complement strand
GGTGCGGAACTCTATCGTCCCCACCCTGCTTACATCGCGGAAATGGCGGTTGAGCCCGTGGTTGTCCACGACTTCACCCGTCAGCCCGGTCAAACCGTTCAGCTGGACCGCTACAAGTTCTGGGGAACCCCCGGCACTAAGGACAGCCGTGAGCGTATTGCCGATCAAACCATCGGTACCGCTAACAGCCGTAACATCACCAAGGAGAAAGTCCTGGTGGTGCTTAAGGAGTACACCGGTCCTGCAGACCCGGGTGATCCCACTCAGCCCAGCACCTTCAAGATTGCTCGGGAAACCCTGATTACCGCCCAGCGTCTGCTGCTGGACACCGGTAACCTGAACATGTTCCACCAGTCGATCGGCAGCCTGACCCTGCTCGACGACTATCGCCGCTGGCGCGACCGCGTGTTCCTTGACGAACTCTCCAAAGCCGAAGCCAACGGTGCCGCTTCTACCACCCAGGGTGGTTACTACTTCGCTGGCGGCAAGACCAAGGACTCCTCCGGTCGCGTGTCTTACACCACCGCTGAGTACGCCGCTGAAGTGCAGCAGTTTCAGGTTCGCACCGACCTGCTGAACATTGTTAAGGACCTGCGTAAGCGTAACGTCCCCACCTTCTCGGATGGTCTGTATCGCTGCATCTGCGATCCCACCTTCATGATGCACCTGCGTCGTGACACCGACTTCCGTGAGATTGCTCGCTACGCTGGCAACCCTGGTCAGGGCATGTATCTGGGTAACCCCATGATGCCCAACAACGCCAGCTTCTACATGGGTCCCCAAGCTGGTCAGGGTTACTTCCTGGCTGGTGAGCCCGTGATGCCTACTGGCGTTCAGTTTGAAGGCGTTAAGTTCTTCGAGTCGACCAACTTCCCGACCAAGAACGTTACTGCTTCCTTCGACGCTGGTTCTAGCTACGCTTCCAAGGAAGTGGCCCAGGGTTACTTCTTCGGTCCTCAGTCCGTTGGCGTGGGTATCGGCGGTCCTAACGCTCAGGTGCTCATCAACAACAACGACGACTTCAGCCGCTTCATCATCCTGATCTGGCAACTGTACGCTGGCTTCGAGATCCTCAACAAGGACTTCGTGACCACCGCCTTCAGCTTTGTCCAGGACGACGGCACTGTCTGATATTCATAAATAGTCAACCTTAAGGAAAAGATAAATGACCTATCTTTCGTCCAAAAAGATCTTCCCGGGTAACTGGGCAGAGCCTCTGAACGGTTGGTACAAGAACATTGATACCAACGACAGCGGTAGCACCGATGCTTCCAAGGGCGGCCCCACCGCCGTCCTGGCCATCCCTGGCTGGAAGTATTTCCAACAGCGCGGTTACGTGGCTGTGTCCAACACCTCTGGTGGTGGCGCAGTTGCTACCGGCAATGTGATCGTTCCTTCCCCTTATCGGAATGACGACACCCGCCCCGACATCACCGGCATGGTGGTTTCCGGCGACAGCACCCTGCCTGTGTACGTCTACCGTGCCACCATCTCCGTGGCTTCCGGTTGGGACGGCACCGTAGCTTCTGGTGTGTACGCCGCCACCGGTACCGTGGTCACCTTCGGTCGCGACTCCAGCGGCCCTGTGTCCGTGACTGGCGCTGGTGAGGCTGTGGCTCAGGCCAACCTGACCTCCACCGTGTCTGGTGCTCAAGCTGGTGAAATCTTCCTCGCTGGTACCTCCGCTGCTTATAGCGAACTGCCGATCCTGACCGCTACCGGCGCCGCTGGTGTGGACGCTTCCGGCGTGTACAAGGAGCTGACCGCTGCTACCACCTTCAAGGTGTACGCCCGTGGCACCACCACCGGCACCTCCACCTCTGGTGGCTGGTACATCTCTGATGCTGACTCTGCCGCTAACCGTAAGGGTTACTTCGTGGTTGAAGTCTGCTATCTGCAGCCTGATACCGCCCCTGGCTACGAGGACATCGACGGTTACCTGCTCGGTCGCACTGTTAGCTGATTGATGTAAACTAGGACCAGATAAACAATGGTCCTATGTCTACAACTGCTTCGCCCCTGTATCAACACAAGAAAACAGGGGCACGAGTCAAAGTAGTAAGTGAATGGGATAACGGCGACTGGTTCATGGTTGAAGACCAAGACGGTCGCCTTTTCACCGCTTACAAAACTGAACTGACTCCTGACGAGGCAGCAACCAAGAAAGTTCAAACGCTTCAAGTAAAGGACAAGGCAGCCCAAGAGGAGCCTCGTTCTTTCCCACCCGATACTCGTTTGAACATCAATTCGGCCACCGCCCAGATGATCGCAGATCATATTAAAGGCATTGGTCTGAAAACCGCTCGCGAGATTAAAGACCTGCAAATGTCCTTATCGGGTGAAAGGTTCAATAATCTCGAGCAACTTAAACAAATCAAACGGGTTGATTGGGACGCCGTTCTTGCAGCTGACCTAATCAGAGTTTGATTCATCTCCTCTGGAAGGCCCCTGGGAAACCGGGGGTTTTCTTGTCTTAAAATCAAAAATAAAAGGATATGGCTGGCCCCGCACTTTATTTAGGTAGACAAGGCGCCACTGGTGATGTAACCGGTGAACATTTCCATTTCAAACTAACGAAAGACGGTAAAGAGATTCCGTTCTCTACTGCACGTACAGATGTCGGCCAGTACCTGCAGTATCGGGTTCCAGGATCCGAGCAGTGGGTCAACATGTATACCAAAGGGCAAGACGGGAATTTCGTCTCTGCTCCTTATATGCAACCACCTACAGGTGGAAGCGCTTTTGGAATGCGAGAAGTTCATCCTGTCCATGGTGATCGCAGGATGCACTCCGGAGAAGACTATGCTTTGCCCTCTGGAACTCAACTACGCTTTCTTGGCCAAGGGTCTGTAAGCACGCATGCCGGTCTAGGAGGTGCTGGTAATGTTTCTGCGCTACGTCTACCAAGTGGCTACGAACTTGAGACATTCCACCTGAGTGAGCTACCTGGTGCTGCTACGACACGCAAGAGCACACCAGACCAACCCAGCACGGATTCATCCCTTGGGGCACTTGCGACTGCTTTTGTGCAGCAGCAAGACAATACAGGTCGACTTGTTGATGCTCTTCTTGAAGCAGTCGAAGGACGCAAAGAAAAGCCCAAGAGTCTTTCAAAACAGTTATCAGAAGCCCTTATCGGCAACGCTATTAGCCAAGCTTTAACTCCTCAAAACTTCCTTGGCAAGTTCATGAGTGAAGACCCGTATATCCAAGGTGGATCCCTGGCAACCGGTCAGTTCCTGGGTGGAAATCTCTTTTGATTAGCTGCAACTATAATGAGTTGATGCTGGAAGGTAGAAGTGCAGTTATCTGACTTTGACAAAAGTAGGGTCAGGTATCACCTGGGCTACTTCACTGTTTCTGTGCCAGCGGGTGACTATGCCCGTCTGGAAGAAGCAATGAATACGGTTCCCGACTCGTACTTCTACGATAAAATTATTATTCAGATCGGCCGTTGTGATACGGCTGAGAAGAAGACCGAGGTTGCCAGCTCTCCTTCCACCCGGTTGGAAACTATCCTGGGTGACGTGGATCGTACGATTCGCTCCAGCAATGCCAAAGAGGCACTGAAGGTTTGGGACGAGATTTATCTCTATGAAACCAACCGACTTGCTGGCATCCTCTACGTTCCTAACTATAAAGATCCGTTCCAGGCTCGTTATCGTTACGAACGCTCCGGCGCTGAATTTATTCAGGCTTTACCTGGACCCGCTGACACTGCTGTTGGCTCTCGTATTTACCTAATGGAGAACTGGCGATAATGTGGAAATTTCTTAGGCAATTTGCTCAATCAAATCCTCAAGTACTAAAGGCAGTGCAGGGCTTTGGCGCCAAAGCAGCACCTGCTTTAAAGTCTGTTACTGATCAGGTAACTAATCCTCAGACTTACCGCGCATTAGCAGGTCAGGCTGAACGCGTGCTTCAGAAGCCATTGCCACAGGCCTTCTCTGGCCCTAATTTTGGAAACATCCCTACTCGCTTCACGGGGATGATCTCTGATATTACCAATGCACCAGCTGGTTTAGCTCGTAACGTTCAAACTGGCATGGTTAATCGTGCCATTCAAGAAGCGGCGGGTATTGCTCCACAGCTTTCTCGTACAGTTACTCAGACAGCTGAAGGCGCCTTGCGTGCCCCTGTCATTGGTGACGCTCTGCGTGCTGGTCAGTCTGTTCTGACTAATCCATTGCAAACCGCAATCCAAACAGGTGGTCAATTTGCTCGTGATCCAGCAGCTCGTCGCGAATTCATCAAACAGTTTGGTGGGACTACTGAAAAAGCAGCTCGCGCTTTAAGTGGCCAATCTGGTTTTGGTCAAGTTGGCAGCATGTTTAGGAGTCTTGGTACTGCTGCAGCACCTTATTTACAACCATCTTCTGCGTTTGCTCGCGTTCCTGTTTTAGGTTCAATGCCCGGCTGGGCGCAATCACTTGTTGCTCCCACATCAGTTGCTGGAACGATTGTTGGATTAACTCAATTAGAAGGCTCTACTCCTCAGTCGGAAAATCCTTACGATAATTGGCAGCGCTTAGGTTACTCGTCAAAAGATGACATGCTTCGGCGCGTAAGCCGTCAAGCGCAGATTGAGAACAGTGATCGAGCACGCGGTTCCGAACAATATGGTCCTCCAATTCCTGCTGGTGGCACTCCGCCGCCAGCTCCCGTTCTTCCCCCTCCTCCAGGGGTGATTGACGGGCGTGCCGGACGACAGATTCCTCCCGCTGCTCCTGTAGCACCTGGGACGAGATCTAACGGGGCCGGTGTTCCCGCATTACGTGAAAATGTTCAACAACGCGCACTCTCTCAAGAAGTACTTAATGCTGCTCAGCAGTACGCTGCTCCTACAAGTGTCCCCCTTTCTTCCTTCTATGAGGGCCAGCAGCAATTGGGTAGGAGCTTACTGAAGGGTGGAGTACTGCAGCAACAGCTGCAAGATCTTGGAGGTGCGAAAGGGATGACGACCGAAGCCTTGAATCAATGGGCTCAGGCGAATCCTGGACTTGCGTACAGCCTTCTCGAAAAGATGAAAAGGAGGGTCCAGTAATGGCACCTAAAAGAGTCGGAATTCTTCCCCCAGAAGAACGTATGGCAATCTTGCAAGGTGCCAAGCGCCTTGGTTTAGATCCTTACGAATTCGGCGCCTTCCTTTCCTTGGAAGCCGGTCCGAACATGGACCCCAACATTGTGGGTGGTGCTGGCAATCGCCATAAAGGTCTGATCCAATTTGGACAGAATGAGCAGCAGCTATACGGAATCTCTGGCCCTCAAACCAGAGCCGGTCAAATGCCAGCAGTTCTTCAGTACTTTCAAGATCGTGGCTACAAGCCGGGCATGGGTATCGCTCGTGCCTATGCAACCGTATTAGGTGGGAATCCCAATGTTTCGTTGACGGCGGAAGATTCGTTTGGAACATCAGTCCAATCGATGCTGCCCCGTTTCAAAAAAGGCGGGGATTACTACGCCAACGCACAGCGGGTCCTGGGCGACGTTCCAGCAGAGTTTGGTGGCCAAGCCCCAGTTGCTCCCGTTGCCAAGAATCCGACGACGACTGCACAGCGTAAGCAACGTGCTGAATCGTTACTCGGCAGCGTAAAGGAGAACATCGTGGAGCAATTGCTTCGCAGTGCTCTTCAGGTCCCCACAGTCCCTGGTGTTTTCGGCACCACGGTAGGTTTCCAAAATCCCGGCAAGCTCTTCTGATGGCTTATATCGAATACGCCGATAAGTATCTACCAGGTGAGGTGTATCGCAGCACTTATGGCGCTGCGAGCACCAACCCTTTTTACAAGGTATTAGCGCAAGCAAAAAAGAACGTCAAGTTCTACCCGGATGAACAAGATACCATGTCTGGAGAATCCTTCCAGCGGTTCCTTAATCTCCAACGAAATCCTTCTTCTTTGTACTCAGAAGCAGTTAAATATCCAAAAGGTTTTAATCAATACATGAGTCTTGTACAAGAGTTCGGATTGAATCCGGGCTCGGTATAATAGACAAACAAGGGACCTAAAGACGTGGCAAGTACTAGCACAAACAAGCAGCCGCTTTTAGTTGACCGCCCGCTGTTTGATTCGGTGCGTGTCACGACTCAGACAGTTGGCAGCCAAGCAGGCAACACCGTTTTCGTTCAGGGTGGTCAAGCTCCTTCCATCCTGGTGGACATGGATGCTGCCCTGGAAGAAGACAATAACAATGGTGGTGTGGTAGAAGCCATCACCATTATCCGTAACGACTATTACCGGGATGCTGATTACAGCGTTACGAGCGGTACCTCTGGCACGGTGATCTCTCTCACCAGTGGTCAGATTGTTTTGATTTTTGATACCGGTGTTCTGACCAACGGTGTCGCTAGTGGCTTTGGTTACTACACCTATACCGGTTCCAGCACCCTCACCGGTGTGAATACCGCCATTAATTACTCCGGTGGCATCGCCTCTGGCTTTGTTTATAACGGCGTGAACTACGGTTACCAGCCGGAAGTCACCTTCGTTTTCTACCACACCCGTGGCACCACCACTCCGATTCCTGCATCCGGTGACTACCAGGTTCTGTTCACCAAACAGGTTCCGGCTAACACCCAGCGTGTTGATTGCACGGACGTGATGCCTGAGCTTGCTGTGCCCGTGGTTGCCGCTGGTAACACCACTGGCCTTGGCAACGGCGCTCCTTTGCGTAACCGTGGCGTCTACCTGGAGCGTGGTGACCGCATTTATGTCGGTGTGTTCCCGGACGGACCGAATGCTTCCGGTTATATTCCCGGCGCTCACGTTGCTGCACAGGGCGGCTTCTTCTAACGATGGCCCGGAGACGCGGAAGCTCCTTTGGAGTAGCCCGTAACTCCAAAGGCAACTCATTTGGGGACTTCATTCGTTCAGAAGCAACGACCCCCAGAAACGTCACACCCATAAGGACTGAGTTCTCAAGGGGCTCGGTTCCTGATTCGATCTATTCGTCAAACCGAGAAGCTGCTTGGTCAAGGTGGCGGCGTGGATACGAAATCTACGCCCACAGCATTGCGACGGAAACCTACAGCTACCCGTTTGACTACCTAATTCCTTTGCCTCCAGGGACGGTGATTCCCCCTGGGGCTAACCCACCCAAGATTCCAGGTGCGTTCCAGGGATTCCCAACCACCAACAAAGAACTTGGGATGCATTGGGCCGGTGTTCGCATCGCCGGTAGCCTGCGTTTCGACAACGTTCGAGACAAAGACGGAGATCCTTCTCCGATTCTGTCCGTCACAGAAGATGCGGACTACTGGTACGTCACCTTAAGTGGAGACTGGAGCGCAGCAAACCCGTTACCAGCACCTCTTTTTATTGCCCCCGTGGGACCGATTCCAAAACAATATCCGATTAACGGAGAGATTTTGGAAGATCGGATTATTTCTGTTGGCGGCACACCAATCAATAGTCAAACAATCGACCCAACAACTCAAAAACGATACGGTTATGTTCAAGCCGTTTTGGTATCTACTGATGAAGTTAACGGGATCTTAAAACTGCAGAAACAAGGTTCTGTTGAATCAACACCAGACGGTGTCTTGCAAACCCCTGCAACCAGACCACCAAACGTCGGCCGGTTTCTGATGACCGGTACACGTTACTGTTGTTCGTGCCAAGACTTTACCCGTAGAGACTACGCTTATCTCATGGGTTTAGGCAATGGAAACCAAAAGATCTTCCCTAGGACCAAGGTTTCCACTGTGAAGCCCGGTCGCCGTGAGATCATGCGCCTGCGTGGCGTGGTTGATAACAGCGCCATGACCAGTGCGACAGTCAACCGTCAAATGGAGATCATCTCTCCTTCATCTGAATACAACATCCCACCAACCGTCACACCAAACAGCCAAACAATCCCTGGAACCATTCGAGACAACCCTGGTGTGTTTCGAGATTTTGGTAAGACCTACACAAGGAACAACCCACTGCCATCTCTTGAAGGCGCAAGGGCAGAAGGACCGCCCAACTACAACGATTACACCAGTTCTCCCAACGGGGATGGTTCCTTCACCATTACGTCTCTAACGGACAACTGGACACCATTGCTTGATGAGCTGCGTTACTGCAAACACATTTACGCCATGAAGTTTGCAGAGAAAGTCTTTCCGCCTGAGCCATCAGACTTGCCTGTAGAAATCGGCAGCATTGTTGAATGGGAACAACGGTTAGTGGAAGAAGTTGACAAGGAGAACGAGAAGGCAGGCTATGAGCTTGCCAGGCGTGGCCTTTCGTTGATGGATGTCCCTCCTTACAACTGTCAGGCACCCATGATGATGCCTATGATGCAAAAACTATTTAACGTCCCATCTACCTTTGTATTGATGAGCGGATTCAGAATGTACGATAAAAATGGAACTGAATACAATCCTTCTCAAGGCGGGAGGCCAGGAGTGTAATGGCAGATTTTGGCGACATCGTAGACGGTACATTTGTCCTATCTCCGGAGCAAGTGGAGATCCGTAAGTACGGTTTTAGTCCGATTAAGTCCGAAGGTGTCCCTACCGTGTACCACCCAGGAGACGTGGTGAACTTGCCATTCTCTTCTGGAGAGCTTTCCACGATGGAGGCCATTGGCCTTGCATGGGGCTCCTTCTCAAGCGGTGTAGTGCCTGAGTAGCATAAGAAATCTTAATATTGTATACTTATATTAAGTCTCACGAGACTTATTAAGGAATCCTTTACCCCTTGCGAGCTGTACCGACCATTCGATATGGTTCGGGCAATCACAGTTCACTTCAGCCATGACTAACGCACCGCCACTTGACCAGCGGATCGTGGATGAATTCTTCAAGCTGGAAGGCCGCCGAGGCTTTAAGGGAATCGCCTGGCTTTATGGCATGGTCGCCACCTACGGCATCAATCCAGAAGAGCTAGAAAGCGGTTACCACTGGGACGGGACCTCTCTTGTTATCACAAGTAAAAAGCGTCCAGTCCGCCCGCTGCATCCACAGTGGGTTGTTTTGTTTCAGCTCAAAGAAAAGCAGCCTCACAAACTGCAAGGCTGCTGGGAGTCCCTCTCGTCATCCTTGTACAGAGCGATGGCGCATCAGCAGGTAAGCTTCAACATCACCGATCTGCTCTTAGCGCACCGTCTGCGCAAAGGCTATTATCGCAACCTCAAGCAGCAACAGGCATCAGTCCCTGCTTATGCAGTTGCTTCCTGACGGCTTCCACGTTCCAGCGATAGCTGTCGCGTGACATGCAACCAGGGAAAGCTGCGAAGTGAGGACCTAGCTTCAGGGTACCGTTATCGCGGTACTGAAACAGAGTTTTGCGGTCAATGCCCAGGAGTTCTTCTGCCCGCTGGGCAGAGACCCATCCCCGTGCTTTGGTCATGGTGCTGCGTTGAAGCGCGTACTGACATACCGTACCAAGAGTCAATAGCCTGTCAACAGGCTTAAGGAAACTTTTATCTGTTTAATTTGGATGGCCTTATGTGTGGGGAAATTAGAATAAATTAACGGCAACTAAAGAGTATGTTCAACTGTGAACAGGATCCCCTCGCCCTGCTCATTGAATTAACTCCGAAGTTAGCAAAACGACGTTTCAGACAATCTATCTACGACGCTTGGGATTGCAAGTGTGGCTATTGCGACGAACCTGCCACCTCTCTTGATCACATCGTACCAAGATTTAAATCGGGCTCCAGCAACCGTAATAACCTGGTACCCGCCTGTCGTAGGTGCAATGCAAATAAAGGCAGCAGCCTCATGGAAGAATGGTATCGACAACAAGATTTCTTTAATGAGATCCGACTGCAGCGTCTAAAAGCCTGGACCGAACAAGAGGTGATTGATCTTCACGCTTATACCTCTCCTGGCGCCCAGCCTAGATTTGCGGTCTAAGCTTGATAAGATAATAAGATCGGATAAACACATAGATAATGGGTATCGCGTATAACCCCTCAACATTATCCTGGAGCGTTACCAACGAGAGGACTGACTATAGAACTAATTACGAAACCAACAACGACACCAGTCGTCGCACTGATTATCCGACCAATAACGCATACCATACTTATGGAACCTATTGGGATCCTAATAGTAGGAAGTGGGTAACCGGCTGGCACACCACAACTGACTATGGTTCGGTGGGCTTTATGCCCTACTTACCAACCAATTTACCGACTAATTTACCTACAAATTTACGAACTGATTATCCAACAGACAAGAAAAAGAAAGTTTCAGACGGCTGGGAACGCGTTTGCCAAGGTCCTTGGTGGCGTCGGCGTTGCTCTGATGTTGAAAAGTTTAAATGGGTTGATGATGAAGACAAAAACAGAGAAAACAGACAAAAGAATAACGCCAACCATGCCACTAACGTGGCCAATGCGCAGACTAATGCTGCCAATGCACAAACCAACTTAAACAATGAGACAGCAAACGTAGATATTCAAAAACAAAATGAACGTGTTAAAGAAATGAACACGGGCATTTTTAATACAAACACAACCAATGCAACGCTTAACACCACAAATACCACTCTTAACCAGCAAGCTCGCGACTTAAACGCAAAGAACGCTCAGCTGAATGCAGAAAACACTGCTACAAACACTCAGAACACAGCCAAAAATAATCTCTACTCCAAAACTCTTGCATTAGCAAAGAGCACGCAGGGAGGAGACTATGTTGCGCAACGTGATCAGATCAGTAAACAAGATTTGATTAATGCTGGTGTTTCTTCAGCAGATGCCGACGCATTGGTTTCGAGTGTTCAAGAACAGTTCAAAACGTTCTATAAAACAGAAAAGTTGGAACTCTGGGATCCAAAGCTTGGCGCCCAGCCTCCTTACGCTGATTACCTGATTAATAATTTAGGAGTCAAACCAGACGCTGTAACGGGCACATTTGATCCTGATTACTACAAAGAACAAAACCCAGAGCTGATCACCGCTTACTCCCAGGCAGTTCTTAATGATGATATTGATATCACTGAACGCTATGGCGAAAACAACTACTACTGGCAGCACTACACAAACATTGGTCGAAACCAGGGGTTACGCGGTAACCCAGAAGAAGACACAGCTCGTGCAGACTCCTACATAGAAGAAGGTCCTACTGATGCGGAAATCCAGCAGATTCGAGACCTGCAGCTTGGTGTAGACCAGGACACTATCACCCAACGTCTTCTAAACATCACAGAAGTTAATAACGAATGGACTAAGGCCCGGCAAGGAGATCCCTACTGGACAGCCTTGGCAAAAGAAAAGTACCTGGACGTGGAGAACGCTGATGAATTTGCGGTGCTTTTCCGCTTGTCAGAACGTGACGAAGACAAGCAAATCGCGCTCAACTACAACATCAATGCAGGCAGCGGTATCACAGAACTGGAGCAAGCAATCAACGATGCGATTGGTGCCAAGGCAGAAGTTGACATCAAAAAGTTTGCGGCATTAAACCAAAGCATCCTTAAAGAAACAATCACGCAAATGAAGAAAGTAAAAGCTGAGCAAGAAATGCTTGGCTTCTACAAAGGCTTCCAAGGTTTTAATGAAATTTTCAACATTAACGAAACACTTGCCAACTCAATCCTTGGAGACACTGGAGTAGGTGGTATCCTCTCATTCACCTCAGCAGGTAAAGCAGAAGAAGATCTTGTAGGCGCTCTTGGTAACGTCACTGGCCTACGCAACAACGTTGGCTATAACTGGCAGCAATGGTTCGACCAGGCTATTAAGGATAAATACGGAATTGACTACAGCATCTTTGAACCACTGGAAGAGAAAAAAGATATTATTGACGCTTTTAATAGCCCAGCAACGGAAGCCAAGGTTTACGATGCGGCTACAAATGAATTCAATAAAGAGTTTCTAGATCGTGCAGGATTTACCAGTACGCAAGCCCTGGTTGATTTCCTGCAGAAACAAGGAACAGAAGGTCAAACCATTCTTGATGTGATTAAAGGAGATCCAGGAGACGGTGCAAAGACAACCTTGGTGCCCATCCGATCCCGCCTTGAAGCTGACATCAAGCTCCTAGACGAACAGAAAGATCGCGCTTTGGCACTGACCTACACCGCTGGTGATGTCACCCAAGCAATGAACATCGAGGCTCAGTTTGCTCGTGACTATATTGACGAATATCTCATGCCTCGTTTTAACACCGCTCGTTCAATGGACGAGTTTGTTGAATATCTGGATGTTCGCCAGGAAGAAAAGAACCCCTTCCAGACGCAGGACTCCTATGACGCCGTGAAGATGTTGGGTGAGCAATATACAAAAGAATATCTCGACAAGATCAAACTTGAGACCCCCAGGGCATTTGACCCTAATTTTTACTTTGAACCTATTACTGATAGTTACAACAAAGAAGATTACGAAAAACAAAAGACCACCGTTGCAGAAGATTGGGAGAAAGCAAAATCTGGCGATGCTTACTGGGCGGCACAAGCCTACAGATTTGGCATTGATATCAATAACAAGGCAGCGTTTGCACGCATGCACTTTGAGGTGAAGGGCCAAGGTCTAGGTTTTGACCCCGCAGAAGATATTGTTAACGCCGGTAAGGTTAAAGACTTTATTTATGACACTGTTCTTCCTGTGATGAAGGATGAAGCCTTGAAGGGCGATCCAGTCTTTGGTCAGTTCATCACCCCAGAAGAATTTGCCGATGAGATGCTGAGAGGCTTGGATCCAGCCGAGACACCTGATGAATGGAAGGAAATCTTGCAACGTTATGGCTTACAAGACTTTGCTGGAAACATTGAAGAACTGAAAGAGTACATTATCGAGACTCTTCGTACGGGTTCTGCCCAGGAGATCAGAGAAGAGATCAAGTACCTGAACGACAAACGTCAGCGGCCAACACAAGAAATTCTCGGTGTTACCTACATCGAAAGAGCAGAAGACTATAAAGATGAGATGGCAAAGCCCACTACTGAGCTTTATGCCATCTTCCAAAAAGCTGGGTACCAAGGAACAGAAGACGAGTTCTACAACAACTTTTTCCCTGACCTGGACCGTAGTGAGCAGATTACCCTCACCAAAGCAGGTCGTGATGACAAGCTAGAGGCCTATGGCCTAGATCTTTCTGATCCATTTGCTTCTCTTGGCACGATCGAAAGCTTCTTCCCGGATTATCAAACAGAGGCAGAAAAAGAAGCAAAAGAACAATCACCTGCTGAAAAGTTCACAAGCTATTTTAAAATTGGAGAAGACGACGAGGAAGATGTTGAATACATGTCTGATGCAGGTCAGAAATTCCTCGGTGAGTTCACTTCCATGTTTAAAGGTCTCTAATGTCAGATAAACGTAAGAAAGCAGCCAAGGCAGCCAAGCTTGCCAAAGATGACATGGAGTGCAACAAGCCTCGTCGTACTCCTGGCCACGCCACTAAATCACACGTTGTTAAAGCTTGTGAAGGAGGCGAGGAAAAGATCGTACGGTTTGGCCAACAAGGCGTAGAGGGTGCAGGCAAAAACCCAACCACAGAAAAGGACAAAGCCCGCAAAAAGTCCTACTACGCTCGGCACAATGCCCAAGATCCTGATCCCGACAAAATGTCTGCCAGGTACTGGTCTCACAAAGTAAAGTGGTGACGTTCCTTCCCCATGAAGAAAATGAAGAAAGGCGGTGGCTTCACAGCTGGCAAGCCTAAAAAGACCCGTCAGGGCCAAGGTACTAATTCAAAGAAAAATCACGGCCGTAAACAGAAACGCGGACAAGGCTGATTAGCTTTTTATTTGTGTAATATGGGAGTACTTGTTGTATTCCCATGGGCGAATTTCGGGAAGCCGTAGAACTTATTCGTAAGTACGAAGGTTTTAGCGAAAAAGCATATCCGTCTGGGGATGGATCTGGCTACATAGTCGGATACGGTACTGAGTACTACCCAGACGGTAGCCCCGTCAAACAAGGGCAGTGGTGTACCAAGGAGAAAGCCTTGGAGTACCTTGCTCATGAAATCAAAGCTATCTGTTCATTGTTGGATAGCCTGCACTTGCATCTTGATCATTCGATGCAACAGGCATTGATCTCTTTCATCCACTCCATTGGATGGACTCCATTCCTTTACAGCAATATCGTTGATGCCATCGAACGCGACGATTTGGCAGAAGCAGCTGACGAAATGATGAGCTGGATTTTTAATGAGAACCACGAGGTCATTGGCGGCCTCTTGGATCGTCGCCGGGAAGAAGTTGCTTTGTTCCTACGGGAAACTGATGACTCCCCTTGGACCTCCACTGAAGTTTTGATGACGGCATTCAGGAACTATTCCGCTGCACCGCACCAGGTACGTGCCATCAGGATGTTGGAAGAAAATATTAACCCTTACGTCCTTGCCGAATTTGCCAACAACTTTCGGATCTCTGAAAGTCCATGGATTCCGCTTTGCTCTGAAGAGCTGGATTCTCTATTTGCTACCTAGGATTAGAATATTCCTATCAAGTTAAAGGCACGAGATGGAGAGGCAAGTTGAACCCAGGCAATTTGAGTTGCCCCTGGAACTGCAGTTCTCCATGCGCAAGGCTGAGATGGCTGCCCAGGAAATGACATGGGACGAGCTGTATTACGCACTGCTCAATCTCTACCACCAACGCTTGATGGAATGGCATGCCGTGAAGGAAATTCTGATCGATGAAAACATCGAACTGAACTTTGATGTGCCAACAGATCTGGAACTAGAAGAACTCGCCGCCGCCTGCGCAGGTTACGATGACGACGACGAGGAAGAAGAAGAGGGTCAGCCGTTCTGAGCTTCGACCAACGCAACAAGACGGTCCAGGTACCACTGGGCCTTTTTTAATGACTGAAGCTCACCCTTATGGCGCTCACGCCAAAGGTATTTAACAACATTACCCTTGAGGTAACCACGGAATTCTTCAAGGGTTTGCTGCGCTTCAATCGCTTCAATGCACTCAATTGCACCATCGGTGTAATGAGAGGGATGATTAACCTCGTCCCCCTGGATCACAGGAGGAGATTCAATCGTAAATACAGGCTCTTCTTTTACGGCCCAGGGGACAGGACAAACTCCTCCCGGGCACTCACTAATCTCGTCTACCGGCGCAAACCACGTCGTTTGAGAGATTCCTCCTTCATTTCCTCCGAAGGTTCCTCCAGTTCCAGAACCAGAGTCTTTGGTTGAGGTGCTGCTCCCATCGCCAAGCCCTCCTCCATCGACGGGATGTACCCCGTCATTCCAGGACGTGCTCCCTCGAGATTCAACGGATTCCTTTCTAGCCCCTGCTCGCATGCAACCAGCCCACGATTGTACTGATCATATAAGGGTACATCATTTTCTTCGTTAGCGAGTGGCTGCCCAAAGTCTTCAATAGACAAACAGCGTTTCTTGACTTCATCTTGAACGAAGCTATCCAAGAAACCGGCCGAATCACCGTGGTACATGGGATATAAGTCTTGAATTATTCCTTTTACAATAGTATCATGGCAAGAATTTTCGACCCGGTATACGATCCTCGACAGGACTCTGGTAGCTCAGGGTCAGAGGTTTCGGATCTACACCCTGAACGTGCTTACGATACGGACTTACGTCGCATCGACGAAGACGAGCGCGGTGATGTAGAAGCAATTAACGACAAGCAAGAGAGAGTTGGTCGTTTTATCAAAGCTGCAAAGACAGCTGGTAAATACAGACAGCAGGCAGCCATTGCTGAACCTACGATTCGTGGCGAGACACCTCGAAATCCAGCCAGTATTGCTGGTACAGAGGTGCCAAGCAAAGGTGATACGTTCCCCCAAGCAGGAAGCACGAACTATGCTCGCAAGCCTGGAGGAAGTTTCGGCACGTTCTACGGCTACTAATACCAGTTGGTATTAAGGTCCTCTAGTTCCAAGACGTTCTGGAGTTCTTCCAGTAAATTTTGGATCTCAGTGAGGACCCACTGGCTATTCTCAGACCGGAACCTTGCAAATGCGGAGGACAACTCCTGATTTTCAAGGAAAACAACTTGTTTTTCCAGGAGTTCTAGGATCTGAAACCGTTGCTCGAGATCGTGCCTTTGCATAATCAAGCCTTTGAATAAACAACTTCTTGTGCCTGGTTCTGGTACTTACCTTTCCGATCTTGGTAAGAGACATCACAAGGAGTACCACGCAGGAACAGAAGCTGGATAATTCCTTCGTTGGCGTAGATGCGGTTGAACTGCCCTGTCGCATTGCTGATCTCAAGCGTCAGGTAGCCCTCCCAACCGGCCTCGGCAGGGGTAATGTTGGCAATGATGCCAGAACGGGCATAGCTGCTCTTCCCCATGGCAATCACGGTGACATCCTGGGGCAACTTAAGACGTTCTTCTGCAACCGCAAGACAATATCCATAAGGAGGCAGAAGGAAATATTGGCCCTTTTCATCTTCTAGAAGCTCCGCTTCCGTCAAGATCTTGGGGTTAAAGTCCTTGGGATCAGATACACCCTCTTGAATGCGACCAAAGATCAGGCATTGCTTAGGTGAAAGTCGAATGTCGTAACCGTAAGAGCTAAGTCCATAGCTCAAAATACGGCGACCATTCTCTTCATTTACCAGATGATCGGTGAGGGGCTCGATCATCCCTTGCTCGATAGCAAATTTTTTAATCTCGGCGTCGCAGAGGATTCCCATAGATCCTGTTAATCGTCTTTAACTATACCGGGTTCAATAGATTACGCGGCCTTTTTCCTCGTATATGTCGATAAATTTCTGTGTGGCAGCCGCAGAGTTGGACTGTGGTTGGAGATAGACCAAAAACGAAGTGCAAGTCCGATGCGTACTTAATCCCTCACTGGAATTTTTCATGAGGGTAGGGACAGTACGCAAAATGCACATTGGAAAATCAAAGATCTTCTGTTCGTACCGGATCATGTCCGGACAGTTGGTGAAATAAAGTCCTTGTTCGATCTCGTTGGCGAGCCAAGCTCGATACAGTTTGCGAAACCAGACGGCATGGGAGGAGACCAAAGTTCCAGACGAAGCCCTGGTCATCTTCCACCGATCGTTTTTCTTGTCAAAGAAATAGGAACCGCTCGGGGGAAACAGATAAACCTTTCCGTGCCACTGCTGGCAATTCAGGCCGTCATCCTGTGGCGTAAAGAACTGATCCGCCTGGACAAACTCTTGAGCAGCCTTGGAACTAGCCGGGTCTAAATCAATGCCACCCATCAGCGTATGAGCTGATTCCACAAGATCTGGTGGTGTGATCAGCTCAAGATCTTCTTTGCGTCCCGTTACGCGGCGTACGCTCATTTGCTGTCGACGACACGGTTGTAATCAATTTCAAGATATCGCATTCCCTCCTTATCGTTAACGATGTATCCAGCTTTTTCCTGGGGGTCGATCTTTTGAGCAGCCTCCAGGATCCGCCGGAAGGTCTCGGCTAGGTCCCCCTTGTTCTCTGACTCGCAGGCTTCCTTGGCACTATGTAATTCTTCTAGTGTCATATAAAGGATGCTACGTTCCTGCTCTGGCTGGAAGCAGATCACACCTGGACCTTCCGCATCCCAGAACTTCAGGTACATGGAGCCCATGTCACCAAGGATGAAACGGACAGTTTGATCCAGCATCTTGGCGCTGGTATCGTTAATGTCTCCATTCAAGGCGGAATGGATTAGTTTTTCTCGGCGGTCCATCCTTCTAACAATCCTTGACGGGACAATGCTTCCAGTAGTTTAGGAAGCGGTTTATAAATTACGACAAGCTTACCCAAATTTCCACGTTTTTTGACAAGTTTTCCGTCTTCATCACGTAATTTGTCAAATTCGCCTGATCGGATAAGATATTCGGCAACGCAACGCAGCCTGCGTTTGAGAGGCAATTCTGCTTGCGGAAACTTACCGCAGATCGTGTCTGGGGTCATGTCCTTGAAAGCTAATCGGAGGCGGTTAGCCAGGGTCATGTTGGAATTGGCATCCTCCTCTTCGTAGTTTTTGATGTTCTCCAAATAACGTTGGAGGCATCCCGTATCGAAAGACCCACCAGGAGGGAAGAACTCTTCTACCTGTCTGTATAGGGATTCCGGCAGAGTCTCCTCTGCGTTCTCTACGGTTATCGCATAGATATCTAGCGAGCGAAAACGGTTAGAAGTCATTCCAGTTTCTCCTGGGTTGACTTGTACTTGCTGGGATGGGTGAAATCTTTTAGCTCGATGACCTTGTTGCGTGCAAAGGAATGCACCAAAGAGTTCCAAGGAATCCTGATGACAACTCGTTTGCCGGTATCTGGGGAGATGTTGACGTAGTGGATACCTTCCTTCCAGCCCTTGTCTTTGTTTTTCTTGCCAACCGAAATCCAGTTCCGGATTGTTTGATCGGAAACACTAAGACGCCTGGCACACTCTTCCGTCGAGATGTACTCGTCAGCAAATGCCTCTGGATTCAGGAGATCCTTTTCCTCATCAAAGTGCCTGCTATGCCACAAAGAAGATAAAACTGTCTTAATGCCCTTGAGTTCAAAGGCGATATCTTCTAGGCCCTTGCGGATTCCGTACGCCATAATCAAACGCTTTGTTTAGATGCTAGTCTGTGGGAAAACGTTTTGCTTTTACCATGGAAGATCAGGTTCCTTCCAGTGTTCCTCCTCAGGCTGAGCCCACAGTTCCTGGTGGCCTGACCCCTGAAATTCTGGAGGCGTTGAAAGCACGCGCTCGAGAGGAAGCAATTCGTATGACCATGCTTCAGAAGCAGGCCCAACAACAGGAAGCAGCGGATCTCCCCATTGCTCGACCAGAGGTTCAGCCCAGTCAGCAGGTTCAGTTTCCGCAGTTTGAACCTCAGTACGTTTATGTTCGTCGCAACTTGACCGTTGCCGAACTTGGTTTAGTTCTACTGCTGGCTTGCGGTCTTGTCACCGGTATCCAAACAGGCTGGAACTTCGTATCTAACCGTCTCCCAACCATTGAAATCAAGGCCAGGTAGGTTAAACACACTGCGACTATAATTCATTTTATGGGGTTTTTGTGATTTAATAGGTGGCTAACAGACGGATATCTGAGCTACAGGAGATCGCTGGTATCAACCTAGCGGAGGCGGACCTGCTCACCGTCGTGCAGGTTGCCGAGGTTGATCCGGCGATTAAAAATAAGAAATTAACGATATCTGGCACCAAGGCATACCTCAATGTTTACTACCTCCCCCGCACTGGTGGGACGGTTAGTGGCTCAATTACAATTCAAGAAAACCTAACGGTTGAACGTCAGACCACCACTTCTGGCCTGGCGGTAACCAATACAGGAACAGTTGGTGTTCTTTTTGTTTCTGGCAATACCACGATCAGTGGCACATTAAGTGGTACCACCATTACGGGTACCAACGTTAATGCCACAAACATTAACTCAATTAACTTCACCACCTCTGGTTTTAGTGCAACGTCAATTACCGGTGTTTCCGGTACCTTCACCTCACGAGTTTCTGGTCTAACCGTTACTGGTGTTACTGGTGCCTTCGGTAACCTCATCATCCGTAGCGGCACGGTTAACGACCGCCTCAATGCCGGAACCTTGAGTGGTGACTTTGGTGCATTTGGCAGCATTACAGGCGTTACCGGCGTCTATACCAATACCCTTTCCGGTGCCACGGTTACAGGTACAACCGCTAACTTCACCACTGGTAATTTCCAGGTTCTCAACGCTGGTAGCCATAACATTAGTGGCAACCTGACCGTTACCGGTAACCTGCGCGTCCTTGGTTCTGGTTACTTCAGCTCCGGTGTCAATGTCACTGGTACGCTCAGCGGTACCACCATCACTGGTACCAGCGCTAAATTCACCAATGTCACCGGTGTCAACGTCATTGGCACCACTCAGGTTTCGGGTGCAACCGTAACAGGTGGCTTTGGTCTTTTCACAACCGTTACCGGCACAAACGGTGTCTTCACAACCAGTGTCTCTGGTGCAACCGTTACAGGTAACACTGGTAATTTCACAACACTGAACGCCATTACGGCAACGTTCACCACCGGCATTATTCGAGAGAACATCACTGTTACTGGTGATGCAACCGTACAGGGTGACATCTTTGTTAATGGTTCAGGCTTCTTTGGTTCCGGTGTCAGCATTACCGGCACGGTTAGTGGCGTAACCTTCACAGGCTCGACGGCACAATTCACAACCGTCACTGGTGGCACAGCAGGGTTCACGACAATTACCGGAACCACAGTCACCGGCACCAACGCCAACTTTGTTAACGGCGTCTTCACAACTCAGGTTTCCGGTACGACTGTTACTGGCACGACCGCAAACTTTACAACTGGTAATTTCAAAACCCTTATCACTTCTGGTCATACAGTCACAGGTGATTTAACGGTATCCGGCAACCTGATCGTTGAAGGTACAGGGTTCTTCAGTCAGGATGTCAATATCACCGGCACCTTATCTGGCACAACCATTACTGGGACAACTGCTCAGTTCACCGCTGGTCAGTTCAATACCGTAACTGGTGTCACAGTCATCGGCACCACCAGTGTTTCCGGCGCAACAGTGACCGGCAACCTAGGCCAGTTCGGAACACTGACAGGTAACACCGCTGGATTCACGACCGTCACAGGCACGACCGTTACTGGTACAACAGCCACATTCGCAAACGTCAACGCGGCTTACATCACCGGATCGACCCTTATCTCTGGTGCAACTGTTGAAGGTCTCATTGGTGGATTCTCGAACCTTCTTGTTGTTAGTGGTCGTTTTACGTCGCTTCTTTCTGGGGCAGTCGTCACTGGTGATGCAGGTCAGTTTGGAACCCTGACTGGTAATACCGCAGGATTTACCACGATCACTGGAACAACAGTCACAGGTACGACCGCGAACTTCACAACGGTTTCAGGTACGACAATCACTGGTGCTAGCGGTTTGTTCTCCACTACTCTTCAGGTTAGTGGTTCAAATGTTGCCAGCCAGGCTTACGCTGATAACACCGCAATTGTTTACGCAATTGCTCTTGGCTAAGCCGTTTATAATTAAGAAAACTGCGCAGTAACTGATAAGTAATGGCTCGTTTCGTTTCTGTAGCCAGACAAAATATCGCAAGCGGGTCTACTTCTCCTACTGCGATCATCTCTGGCACATCCAATGCAAGTGGCGTACCGGCTGGTAATTACGGCGTAGTTCTTAGCATCATTGCTTCCAACACATCCGCCAACGCTCAGAACGTCACAATCGAACTGGTTAAATCTGGAAACACATCCACAGGTTCCATTGTCACCTCTGGTACTGTCCCTAACCAGTCATCGCTTGAGATCATGACTGGCAACAAGATCATTGTCGAATCTGAAGACGTGATCCGTGCCTACGTGGGGAATACCAACGTCATGGACGTTATTGTTTCCTACATGCTGAACCCGCAAGATAACACGATCTGACCATGCCTTACATCGGTAACGTCCTCACGTCTTTTGCCGTTGAAACCGGCAATATCGCTGATCAAGCTGTTACAGCTCCGAAGCTCAGTGCGACGGGCGGTACCAACGGTCAGGTCCTTGGTCTGGATGCAGGTGGCAATTTAGTTTGGACTTCTGATCCAGCGGGTCAGTGGGTGACGAGTGGTAGTGATATCTATTTTGATGGTGGCAATGTAGGCATTGGAACAACAAGCCCAGCTTCTTTATTAACCGTTGACGGTGTTGGTGCTTTTGGCGCAGGAAGTGCAAGCGCTCCTTCTGTAAGTTTTAACGGAGACCTAAATACCGGTATTTACTCCCCAGGCGCAGACCAAGTAGCCATCTCGACTAATGGCACTGGTCGTCTTGAGATTAACAGCGCCGGAGTTATTTCTCACAAACTGTACGACCGTTGGGAACAGAATGACGGCACCTCTGTTGCTGGTTACCTTGGCAACGCAAACGCTGTTCTTGCATCAGGCAACCAGGCTGACTTCGGAATTAGGTCTCAGGCAAACATTGTATTTGCTGCTGGTGGAGGAACTGAGCGCATGCGCCTGGACTCCAGTGGCCGTTTAGGTCTGGGGACTAGTAGCCCTGATTCAAAACTTCACGTTGTAGACGCAAACTTAAATGGCATTCGTATTGGATACTTATCCGGAAGTTCAAACTTAAATCTTTACGACGCTGATGCCCACGCATTCAGAGGCAGAGGATCAGGCGACGTAATGCGTATTACATCTTCGGGCAACGTAGGGATTGGCACTACGAGTCCCAGCATGCCATTGGAGGTGGATGCTGCATCTGCTTCCGGAAACGATATAGTTAGATTTACTGGAAAGAACTCAGGAAACATTGTAATCCGTAACGCAACGGCAGATGAAGTCATTATTCATACTGGCACAAATGATGCGTTAGTTTTTGGCACAAACGGGAACAATGAACGCGCCCGCATCGACAGCTCCGGCAGGTTGTTAGTTGGCACGTCTACGGCGTTTTCCAGCACAAGAAACGCCTATGAATCTGAAGCCACACCTACAAGGGTGGAATACGTCGCAACTGCTACAAACAGTGTAAATAACGGTTTTGGCGTATATAACTTTTCATCTTCGGCATATGCGCCAAACCTAGATTTATGCGCTTCAAAAAGCAACACAGTAGGCGGTCACTCAGTTGTATCCAGTGATCAAGCCTTTGGTCACATCAATTTCGGAGGCTCAGATGGAACACAGTTCAGAACTGGCGCAACAATTCTAGGCGCAGCAGACGGCACTCCCGGTTCTGGTGATATGCCGGGCAAGTTAGTGTTCTCCACTACGCCCGATGGCAGCGCATCGCCAGTCGAGCGGGTGAGGATCCGTTCGGGTGGAACCGTGGACATGTTTGTGGATGCAGGTGCGCTAAATTCGCGTTCTTCTTTTGCAGCCAGCGCCAGCGAATATCTTTACATCGGACGGCACAGTGCAACAAACACTAATACTGGCACGCTTTCGTTTGCGGTTTACACAAACGGAAACGTAGTCAACACCAATAACTCATACGGCGCTATCTCCGACATCAAGCTGAAGGAAAACATCGTCGACGCCGGCTCCCAGTGGGACGATCTTAAGGCTCTCCAAGTCCGCAAGTACAACTTCAAAGAAGGCCAGACCCACACCCAAATCGGTCTAATCGCCCAAGAGGTTGAACTTGTCTCTCCTGGTCTTGTCAGCGAATCCCCTGACCGCGACGAAGAAGGCAACGACCTTGGCACGGTTACCAAGAGCGTCAACTATTCAGTGCTCTACATGAAGGCAGTGAAGGCGCTGCAGGAAGCATTCACCCGCATCGAAACCCTAGAAGCCGAAGTCCAAGCGCTCAAGGGCGCGTAGTCCTACTCACTAATAACATGTAACCATGGCTATTAAACTTACCGATGCTGCTAAGTTCTATCAGGAGCTTTCACATCAGGTGGAGGCCTGGGACTGGTTGCAGTCAGCTTTAACGGCAGAACAATTAGATACCTTTGCAACAAAATACAGAACTAAACCAGAACCTCCTAAGAAACCTGAAAGTAATGACAACACCTGGGACGGCGTCTATAAAGTTGCCAAGGCAGCAGGGGCTAAATTCCCTGAATGCATTTGTGCTCAGTGGGCACTCGAATCAGGTTGGGGCCAGCATTTCTCTGGTGCCTGGAACGCATTTGGATTGAAAGGATCTGGTAACGTCGTTAATACACAAGAGTTCATTAATGGTCAATGGATCACAATCCAAGCTGGCTTTATTAACTTCCCGGACTTAGCAACAGCAATCTATTACTTGGTTGATCGCTGGTACAAAGACTTTGGTCGTTTTAAGGGCGTTAACCGTGCCAATAGTCGTAATGAGTGCTGTCAACTATTAGTCAAAGAAGGTTACGCTACTGATCCCGATTACAGCACCAAATTAATTCAGATCCTCGACAAACAACTTGGTACCCCTGGTGGTGAAATACCAGCAGATAGCAAAGAAAAAATACTGACCGTTCCTTACGAATACCAACTCGACAACAAGTCAGGTACTGGTTACCGTGAATGCTTTTCTTCTACCTGTGCCATGATCGCACGCTATTACGGCAAGGTAAAAAGCGATGATGAATACAATGCAATCCGCAGTAAATATGGAGATACAACCAGTAAAGATGCTCAATTAGCAGCTCTGCGTAGCCTGGGACTCACTGCAAAGTTTATTACCAATGGCAATTCAGCCCTACTGGAGAACGAGATCCGTAATAACAGACCCGTTGCTGTCGGTTGGCTACATAAAGGAAACGTCTCCTATCCCACAGGTGGTGGTCACTGGACATGCTGCATTGGATTCACACCCGATGCCTTTGTCTTCCATGACCCCAACGGGGAGGCTGATATGCTCAATGGCGGCTATACCAGCAACGACCGCAAGCGTGGGACTGCAGTACAGTACAGCCGTAAAAATTGGTTGAGGCGCTGGGAATGCGACGGCAAAAACACGGGGTGGGCGATCCTTGTCTCAAAATGAAATGCAAAAAAGATCCAGACATCCGCGTCAATATGTGCTGGGAACTTAAAGACGAAAAAAAGTGCGTCACTCTAAGTAAGAACAACGCACTTGCAACTCGTGATTGGGTAGAAGAACAAGGTGGAACGGTGTGGTGGTTTGTTCCTTTACAAGATTAAGTTTTTGTGTAGTTTGATCTGGCATTCTCCAAAGCTTTAATGGCTTCTTCTTTAGTTTTAAAATAGCCCAGCTGCTTTTTGGCAAGTTTGGCTTTCCATCGTTTACGACAATGCATGTAAAAATAACACCCTTTTGGTTGTTGAACTCTCTTTTGTTTTCTTACATTTTCGGCAAAGGTTAGTAATTGAAGATTTTCAATGCAGTTGTTGTTTCTGTTGTCATCAATATGATCAACCTCGTGGTCATCTAAAAGATCGTTGCCATGCCAAATCCATACCAAATTATGAACTTTATAAGACTTGTATTGATAGCGAATATCTGAATATCCACTTACCGGAGAAAAGCGACCCGCTCTTAAACCTTTTGAACCATCCTTTTTTAGCCAATAAAGATGACCCTTTTCATACGTAAACAATTCTCTAACGAGTTCATAAGGAAGAGTGTTTCTGGATTTGTTTTTAGGTTTTGTCATTTCATTAAAAAACACCTCAAACACAATAGCGTGTTCGAGGTGTTTGATGTGGTTTCAAGCCTTACCTGATTGATCAGCGCTGCTTGGCCTTACCGATCACCAGTGCCAGGGTTTCGATGACCTTATAAAGTTTGCCGACAATCTTGTCATCAGCAGGGGTCGGGGTCAGAGAAACAATAATAGAAGCAGCGGCGTGGATGGCAAGAGCCAGCTCGATGTACTTGTTAAAATCCATGGGTATCTCCCGTTTCTTTTATTCTATTCCTCTTGGTTTATAGAAAAAGAAAGATTTAAGTTCTTCGTCAATGTCAGGTTGGAGGTCCCAGTTATGACGCAGAATCCAACGTTTCCATACCTTGAATTGACGTTCTGGATCTGCTGATTCACAACGGAATACAATCGAATCCCCTGGTGGAATCCGATCCATCCATTCGTACATAGCACGAATTGCAATCGCCTGAACCTTGTTTCCGGCTTTACCGGTCAAAGATCCATCCAGCTGGCGGGTGCGACGGTTCTTTCGACGCAACATCCAATCGTTGATTTGTCTTGCACTTTTGCTCACCGCAACGGACGCAAGCCAGATACAATTCTTCTCCGTCCGTAGCCAAGGGATCAGGCGCGTCTTCACCAGAAAACCACCCTCCAGACGGTGGTAAGTAGCAATTTTTTTTCTTCTTGGCCGTACTCTTCTTGTCTTGGGGAGGAGACTGCTGAAGATACCCATTAAACCTCATACATTCGGCACTCTGGTGCGCTTGGATTTTCTTCACAATAACGGGCAAAACACTGTTGTGGTGTTGGTTTTTTGTATCCAGTGAGAAAACAAATGATGCGCTTGAGGAGACTCATGGCCTTGTTACCAATGGAACAAAGATGTCAGGGAAAGCATCTGTATCCTGGTGCTCGCGACTCCAGGCGGCTTTCCATTCAGCTAACGAATGCTCGTGCTCTTCGCTGCCGGTATAAGACTCAGACAAATCACAAAGGACAAATTCATTATCACCCGTTGAATCTTCCAGAAGTAGATAACTGAAGTCTTCCAGGATCAAGAATGGATTGAGGTCAGCCACCTCGATAACAAGACCGAGGCTGTAGTCCAGGCGTTCATTCCTGGTACTCGATACACATAGCAGGTAGCTACCCGGCTGAAGAGGGTAGTACAGATCATTACCTTTATCGACGCGACGTGGATCAAAGTTGTTATAGAAGTCCGACGCCGCACCCATCATGTGACCGACATAGGGGTAATACACTTCCCCTTGTCCATTTGTGGTCTGGATGCTGTCTTGATCAAAGATCATGCGACCTTGGATCGGATTGAAATTTAAGTCGTATGCAGAAAGCTGGATGTAGTTGGGGCGAGGTGCTCCCTTACGCGTGATGATCCAAGCCGGTGTTGCAATATTGATGCGAAACCAATGGTTCATGGTGCCGCCACCATAACCATTTAGTTCGACCTGATTAACAGGACCAAGTGTGCCGGTCAGATAACGCAGAGAAGTTTGCCCAAAAGTACCAAGGTCTAGAGGGTTATCTTTCGTTCTACGCCTCTGAGTCGTGTTCGAAATCCTAGGCACTGTACATTTATTATCCCCGTTTACTCATTGTACTCTGGGCGATCTTTTACGTATTCAGGGTTGGTAATCGCATTCTTGTTCTCTTTGCGATTCAAAGGTTGCATGTCAAGACCAGCTTGCATGCGCCGGTTGTAGAGCATGAGTTTCTCCGCCTTGAACTCCACTTCCAACGGTGAGATGGTCTGAGGCGGGTAGGTGCGGTTGAAGCTGGAGACCAGATGCAAAGGGTTGGCACACTTGGGGTTGGTACATAGACGGGTCACCTTTAGGTCCCCCACATCCCCCCACGCGCACTGGTAGATCGCCTTGTGGACATTGACGTTATCGGACTTCTGCTTGCTGTATTCAGACCTGTAGGAGGGCATACAGACCCTCTTTGGCGTGGCACCAGTGGGGCCTTTGATCTCCCAACACTCGTCCGGGAAGCCGATCTGGACTGAGTTCCAGAGCTTGCCGTATTTGATGCGGTACTCAGGGCTGAGGTAGTTGATGTCGAAACCACAGACGTTACTGAGGATTTTGTGAGCGCACTCGTAACACCAGTGGTTGGTTGAGTCTCGGATGAGATGGTTGTGAAGGCAAGGGAAGCCTCGGTAGTAGCCGAGTTCGTTGAGACGGTCCTCCTCCAGCTGCTCAATACCTGGTACATGCCGGAACAAGGGCAGGTTGGAAAGGAGGTTTGCCATGACCAAGGACTGAGTGAGGACACTCTAGGTCCGTTTTGTCGTGGTGGGTGCAGGGATGCAGAGTTTGACCCTACTTTTATCTTTATATAAGGTAGACGACTAATCGGTACCTTTATGTCGTTTACCTCACGTAAGGATTAAAGACCCCCCAAAGTCTGCATTCTCCACACCGACACCTGAGTCTTGACCTGAGACAGGTTGCCCACAAAAAAGCCCCCTGTTGCAGCAGGAGGCCTTGTTCCCATGCGGATAACCCAGTCAGAGTTTAGACCCCAACTAGCTCCTTGCTTGCCGCTTTAGCTTTCTTTTTCTTTTTACCGAGGCTCACGGCAGGCTGCTCGATCCCAGAGTTGAGCACCTCGTGGAACACCCCATCGAACTGAGCAGCAACCGTATCCCAGTTGAACTGATCGTCCGTAGCGCGGATGTAGCACAGCTCAGAGACGGCATCGAGCTTGTCGCGGTCCTCATAGAGT
>Ga0070753_1000366_pt1 | contig 28012 bp, 32 predicted proteins | sample VirMetDEL_Aug_31_FD_77441 | JGI IMG/M metagenome (GOLD analysis project Ga0070753, IMG submission 77441) | Aqueous microbial communities from the Delaware River and Bay under freshwater to marine salinity gradient to study organic matter... | ecosystem: Environmental > Aquatic > Marine > Coastal... | reverse complement strand
ACCTCGAAGCATTCGAAAACGATATGCGTACGTTAAATTAGCCAACAACATAGGAGATGTAATATGGCACTAACAATAACACTTAAAAGACCAACTGGTGGCGGTGGAAGAACCTTTGACGAGGTAGTTCCTGCCGGACTCTACCCTGCTACATGCGTAGCCGTGGAAGAATGCCAGAAGAAGCGGTACCAAAGCGAAGAGCTGGAGGATGCCTTGAAGTTCGTGTTCAAGCTGCAGAGCGGAGTGGAGGGGCGTTACGTCACTTCCGTTAGCCTAGCAAGCAAGCCGAACAAGTCTAAGCTCTACAAAGTCGTAGAGGCTCTCGACCCTGAAGCAATTCGTAAAGGTCACCTGAATAAGGATGAGACGGCATTACGAGTAATCGAAGGTCTGAAAGGCAAGAACTGCATGTTAAATGTAACGGTTGTTAGCAAGGGCGACATGGAATATAGCAACATCGAAGCTGTTATGCCTCCTGTTACAGGTCAAGCAGCAGCTCCGGCTCGGCAGGATGTCAACGATATTTCCCTTGCGGATGACGACATTCCATTCTAAGGTCAAATCTTCACGTCATTCGTGAAGTCGATGTTCCTTTGAGGGTGGTTCGCGCCAACGGAGTCGAGCCACCCTTTTTATAAGCTTGGGAGGGTATATGGAACGAGTAGTAGAAGGCAGCGTCACGGTACGACCTGCCGAACGAGTAAGTCAGAAGGGCAACAGATACTGCCTCTTCGTAATCAAAGACACAGATTCAATTCAGTATCACTGCAGAGTGTTCAGAGAACAGGCTGAGCGCGCTCTACAGCTGCTTTCTCACGGGGAGAAGGTCGTAGTGTCGGGAAAGGTCGACACTACCGGAGAAGACGATATACGGACGATGATGGTAAACAGCTGGGGCTTTCTGGATGAGGATAAGCAGAAAGCAGAAAGCAAGAAGATTACCAAACGAGAGAGCGCTGACAGCATTGTAAATGAAGAGCATAAAGAGTGGATAAACGCCTTTGCCGACTGCGTGTGGATTAGAACCAAGCACTGCGGTGGTAGATGGGTGCGCCGTGAGCATTGCGTGACTGTCGGTAACCAGACTGTCAGCAAGCTCGACTTTCTGCTCATGATGTTCGGCAAAGACTGGGAGAAGATTATCATGGCGCAGAACTTTGATTTCCAGAACTTTAATGCTGGACAGGTTAAGAAGTATCGACAGTTGGAAGAAAGGTTTATACAGCTAGGATTTGATAAGCTAAAGAGAGGAGAGAAGCCGTGGCTGGAATCATCATCGGAATCGACCCCGGAAAGAACGGAGGGATAGCCGTCTATACTGAGGGTGTGATGCAGGCGTGGGGCATGCCTAAGACCGAGGCGGATATTGCCGAGCTACTCGGTGATTTTGCAAGGAGTGGCAGCTTCGTGCTGCTCGAGAAGGTACATTCAATGCCTAAGCAAGGAGTGAAGAGCACTTTCACCTTCGGACAAGGTTATGGCTTCCTACGGGGCTGTCTGGTAGCAAGAAGAATACCCTTTGATGATGTAGCACCGAGCACATGGCAGAGAAGCTTAGGATGCCTGACAAAGGGCGATAAGAACGTCACCAAGCAGAAAGCTCAGCAGCTCTACCCTGACCTAGACATCACTCATAAGACAGCAGATGCCATCCTTATAGCTGAGTACGCTAGGAGGACATATGGTTAGGCTAAAGCAGGAGTATCAGCGTCAGATGCTTGCAGACAGAAAGTATCGAACTCTGAAGTCTGAGCTGGATGCTGCTAAGCAAAGGTTACTGGACAGTCACGGTCTAAACGGCTCGACTGTAAAGGTGTTAAAAAAACAAGTTTCACGTTTGATGAAAGAAATGGAGCAACTAAAGGAGGACATTAGAAATGGAAGACATGATTGGTAGAAAATTATTCATTCGCACTGTAACAATGTACCACACCGGAAGGCTGGTAGAGGTAGACGATAAGTTCCTCGTATTAAGAGACGCAGCTTGGGTAGCTGACACTGGAAGATTCAGCGATGCGCTAAAGACTGGCAAGTTGTCGGAGGTAGAGCCAGTGGAAGGGCTTGTTCTAGTCTCTTTAGGTGCGGTGGTAGACATCTTTGAATGGAATCACGCTTTGCCCAGAGAACAAATATGACAGCAGCAATACTGAGAAAAGGGTTGGAAGTGTCTTTGAGGTCGGGGTCGTGGTTCAGGGCGTGGTCGCGGTCGTGGTCTAGGGCGCAGTCGGGGGCGTGGTCGTGGTCTGGGGCGTGGTCGGGGTCTGGGGCGTGGTCGAGGTCGAAGTCTAAGTCGGAGTCGGGGGCGTGGTCGTGGTCTGGGGCGTGGTCGGGGTTTGGGGCGTGGTCGAGGTCGAAGTCTAAGTCGGAGTCGAAGTCGTGGTGATATGAAAGATACTAAATTACGTTGTGGATACCTCTGGGCAAGCACAGACTGGATATACGGACTGTTCAGCAAGGTAGACCCTCTAACCTCTTCTTGCGTCCTGCACGACAATCTCTACGAGAATCCCGGTAACCTCAACAGATACCAAGTAGACCAGTTGTTCCTGCAGCATATGCTCAAAACAGCGTCTCACAAGAATTCTTCATTGCTGAAAGCACAAGCCTACCTATACTATGGCATTGTGCGAGCCGTCGGTTGGCTCGTGTTTTAGTTTCGGGCAGTAGTGGCACCAAGTGTTTTCTCCCAAGCGAATGCTCGCTGCTGCTGCCCACCTTTTCTAGAACACTATGCTGGAACATACGCCCCGATTCCCGGTTGAATTCCATTCCCGAGAAGAGGCAGCGTGTGCAGCTCTACTAACAAAGCATCTCGGCTGGGATGCAATTAACGGTAAAACATATCAGCGTCCTATCAGTACAAAACATGATGCTGACTTCTTTCTGCCTGAACTAAATCTCATCGTTGAGTACCACCCTCCAGTCATTAAATGGTATTCACCAGATAGCACCTTCTCTCGTCTCAAAAGATTACAACGCACACTCTCGCCTCACGAGTACTCCGAGGTACAGGAACTACTAACGCAACAAATTAGCTATGACTATTACAAACGTCGAAGAGCGATAATGGATATTAGCGACATTGAAGGTGTGAATAAGATGAGATTGATTGTAGCTGATTCGCCTCATACTTTTTTTAGAGATGTACTCAAACCGCACTCGAGCAACCACCTCACCTTTCAACATTTCAAGAATGAATGGAATCAACTGACCACACGAAAAAGGGGCAGAGGATAATACAACCCCCTACCCCAGCGAGTACCAACTTTATGCCTTCCGGCTCAAATAGTTTGGAGCTATAGTAGTTTCACGTAAAGGAGAAAACGCGATGGGAGATTTATTAGTTGCCTTCATGATGGGAGCATTCATGCTGCTACTATCATTCACTGTCGTATACATCAGCTGTCCAACGTGTGAGATGAAAAGCTGTGGCTATGTCGACTGCCGATAAACCATACAACTTCAATGAACAACTTGAGATTGGTGCTAAGCACGAACATACACTAGACCTGTACTTCCTGAGATTCTTCGAAGTAAAAGCAGTGCCTATGGAGTTGCAAAAGCTTGGACTCGATAGAATATTCACCTACAAGGGCACTCCGAAACGGAGACTGTCAGTAGAGTATAAAGCTGATGAGATGGCAGGGCTAACAACCAACGCCTTCATCGAGACTCTCAGTAATAGCAGCAATGGAAAGCTGGGATGGGCATACACCAGCGTAGCGCAGCTACTAGTATACTACGTGCCACCTATGAATAGAGCTGCAGTAATTAATATGGTGACGTTACGTGATAGCTTGCACGAGTGGACTAAGAAATATCAAAAGCGCTGCTGCAAGAATGAGACGTACTATAGCGAGGGCTATCTGGTGCCACTCCATGAGATTCGTAAGATTGCAATGCGTATGCTTACTGTCCCTCGTGTTTAAAGACATGAGCTTCTAGCCTCTGTATTCGAACTCGAAGTATTTCGTACCTATCTAAGATTACAGTCAAGTCTCGTTGTGCTTCCTGCGCTGTATACTTGTCCTTACTTACCGCACGAAGCTCATCCTTTAGCTCACCTATCTGTTGGGACATGTAGTCAAAGCCTGCTTGCAACCTAGATGCCCACCAGATTGCACCAGCAGTATGAAGAGTCAGAAATAAGATAACAGCCCAGTTAAGCCGTTGTACTGTTTCTATCGAAGATTCCGACATTTTGCATTACCTTAGGTTTTTCCTCTTCTTCTTTGAGTTTTTCCTTTTCTTCTTTCTTTGGTGGTTCCCAATCATCCCAAGTGCTAAAACCAACGTCTTTGAATTTTTCTACTTTCTCATCCCACTGATATTTCGTTGGTCTTTTCTGGTTTACTACCGAAGGAGGCTCTCCGCTACCTATTGCCTCTTCTACAACGCGCCTGTGTGTTAGACCCCTTTGTACTTTCATTTTTCCTGTGTCTGGGTCTTCCTGTACATTCCAATCCCATAGCTCAGACCTTGCAGCTTCCCACCCAGATTTGTTTAGCTTCTTAAGAAACTTGCTATTGCGTACAAATTTAGCACCAGAATTATAGGCTAAAGATACAAGAACGGCTTCTTGTGCTGGCGTAATTTCACGAGTCACCATTTTGCGAACTTGCACCAAGTCCTTCTCTAATCGTTTTTTTAGCAGAGCCTTAGCTTCATCCTTCGTTACTTTTGTTCCGGGTTTAACAGGTTTGCCATCTATAACCGTAGTGCCATACCCGACTGTAAGTTTGTTGTTTTTTTCTTCAATATCCGTAGCATAGTATGCTAGTGGGCAAAAGCCCTCAAAAGCAGCAACTAGCTTCGTTGCTAAATCAAGCGAGCTTTGCTCCTGATTCTTTTCAGTAGCATCAATTACTTCATCTAATGCTGATTGTTGTTTTGACTCGTCTGGCATCTCTATTTCCTTTTCTTAGTCCCAAGCCCAGTGTCTTCCATCTCAACCTTAGGAGTTTCCTCTGGCTCTTCTTCTGGCATAGGCATAGTGGACTCTAAAGGTTTCTTCACTAACGTGCCATTATTGAATTGCATCTTTTGCTTTGCATAGTCTGCAGCGCGTGAGACTCCATTCATCAAATCTGTGATGTAGGTTGTACGTTCTTGTTTAAGGTCAATAAGAGGACGCATGGCATCCATCTGCATATCCCTGTTTCTAGCTTCTCCCTGCAACATTTCGTAACCAGCCTCAGCGCCGTAATTCGCCACCTCTTGTGCCCATTCCCTAACAGGCACACCAGAGTCTTCAGCTAAACGTGACAAGACCGCTGCGGTTCCTGGACCCTGTATCGCTACAAATCCTGCTGGTATTGCAATGCTTTGTGCTGTGCGCTTGATGCCCTCTGCTGTCATCTTTTTTAGTTGGCTTCTGCTTTGTGCCGTCTGCATTCCAGTATAGAACAAGCCAACCGGAGATTCTCTGGTAAAGAAGTTAGCAATAAAACCACCATCTCCTCGACTTCTAAAATTGTCTGCTGCTTGGTCAGGCAAGGCTCGAAAGCGAACTTTTGGCTCAACTCGTTTTAACACGCCATATGTCTGATTGAGGTTCTTCCACACCTCGCCTGTCTTAGGGTCTATCTGAGTGATTCTATCACCAATGGCAGTTCTCAATTTATTGGCAAGCAAAAAATTTGCCTCATAACTAAGTCTACTAGCAACATTTGCTTCTGCAGTTTTGGCATCAATTTTTGATAGCTTGTCCCAACCTCTGCGAATGTTAAGCAAGTCTTCTGCTGGAATAACTATCTCTTGCAGCTCATCCATGACGTTTTGTCGTCGGATGCTCAGCACATCTGTTTGCATTTGCAGGTCAGCAACCAGCTTCTCCTTCGCTTCATACTCTTTTGCTGACAGCTTATTCCATAGATTGTTATTCTGCTCGAACTGCAGTTGATTTAATCTCTTCGTTTTGTTTATTAGATTACGTTCGGTTATAACAAGCTCATCATAAAGCTTTTTATCGTACTTTTGATAAAGACCGTCTATCTCCTGTCTTACAACTTTTGTGATAGGAGTGTTACCTCTTTTCGTGTCGATAACATCAGATAGCTTTTTGCCACCACTCCATTCTTGAAAACCTCCGATGCTTTTAGCGTTGAGATTGTCATAGAGACCTTCAAGCTCTAAATCGCCTAGTCTAAAATCTAGTGTGGGAGAAGTTTCTCCTCTAACAATATTATTGCGAGCTGTGTAGTATGCGCCAGGAATTTGTTTTTTGTCTGGTAATGTGAAAGCAGCTTCGGATTTGTTTCTAACTCTTCCTAAAACCTCATCCATGCCTGTTGTGACATCTTTGAGCGCAACATCTAGTTGTTCTTCTACTGCATTGAATATCTTTTCAGATTGAACCTTATTCCAGTTTGTGTTTCTAAGCACCTTACGTTTAAATGAGTCAAATGCAGCTGCAGCGGTGTGCGCGTTTCCTCCAACACCACCAAACGTGTATTTATTAAATTCTTCTACGTCATCGACAAACGCTCTAACTATTGCGCTTTTAGAATCCAGTGACCTCGTGATGTATTTCATGTCATCAACTAACTGTCGCGCTGGACTGCTGAGCCTACCAAAAGCTATGACACCAGTTTCTATCAATGTGTCCAAAATAGTGTTAGCAACTACCGACTCTCCTCTCTCGGCTAATTCTTTTTGTTCTCGTAAATCGAACTCACCCAAAACTATGTTGGCAATTTCCTCAGACAAAGAAGAACTAAACCCAGCTACTGCTCCTCTACCAATGTCGCCTATAACACTACCGCCATACTCCGTAGGGATATTTAATCCATACCGACGAACAAGACCTTTACCAACAGTAGAGGGAAGTCCAGCGCCAGCGATAGCAGCAGCTGTTTCAATCATGCCAGCTTCAGTCATTAAAGGGTCAACAACCCCACTTCTAAATAGTTCTGCTTCCTGTAGCGCCTCAGGTGCCATTATTGATTTGTCAAGTTCAAGTTCCTCTTCTCTCCTCATTGACTCAGCAACATCAAATGGAATAATCCCTAAAGCATCATTGATTTGTTGGTTGCGTGTTCTACGGTCAGTCGCCACCTGCCTACTGTCAAGTACGGGTGAAGTATCGCCAAAAGCCTCTAACAACAAGGATGCTTCATCCTTTACTGCTACTTCCTCACTGGCTTCGTTGTTGATTTCATCCATAGCTTTGCCTTACCGTGCGCTTATTCTTGAATTTGTACTGTCTTAGCATAATCTGCCAAGGCTTTTTCTAACCGCTGTAAATATTCAACCTGTTCTCTTTGTGATAGGTTATTGAAATTTTTTGCTGCATTCATGTTTCGAGAATCACTTAAGAACTTTTGTACCCACGGCATACTAAACGGCACTTTTCCGATACGCTGCCCTAGCTTGTCATCTCTCATTGGCACGACTAAAAACCCCTGTGGGGTTCCATTTGCAGTCAGCTCCTGAGTTATTGTTCCAATAGTAGGACTTGTTGGCTCGCCTTTCTTGGTCGGCTCTTCTTCCTTCCTTTCTTCTGCTCCTGGTACGGGGCTTCTTGCAGCCATGTCTTGGACATACTCCGTCGTCAGCTTTTCGCCACTAGCAAACTTCCTATAAGACTCGCCCGTAACATTTGCCTCCATAATTAGCCTACGTACGGAGTTTTCTAGCGCATTTTTGAGGTTCTGTATTTTGGCAAAGGTAATTTTACCACCGCGAAGAACTTCATCGATAAGCTCCTGGTCTTGCTTACTAGGAACACCTTTAATTCCTGCTTGTTGCGCTAATCTAAGATTACTACGCAGGTTACTTAATATTTGAGCATTGTTTAATTTGGTGCCTAAATATTGGTCTTTAAGACGATTGACGTACCCCCCTAAACTTTCTTCGTCTGGGAAAAATTTATTCAAGAAGTCCAAGGTTTGTTGTGTGGTCACTGCAGACGTGGTGTAGCCTGCCATTTGCTCCAATACCCCTTGCGGAAGAGTGCCCACCCGGTTCTCCAACGCAATAGCAACTTGCCCCTGAAGACTAGTAAGTCTGCCCTCTAGGGTTCGAGCATACTTTTCTTTGCTTTCTATTTCCTTAGCAATTCTCTCCTGTCTCTTGTCTCGGCTTTTAACCATGCCTTCGAGTCCACCAACTCCACCAGCAAGAGCGCCACGCTTGCCTCCTACTGCAGCACCTAGTGCCACTGGCAGTAATGCAACGACGAGGTCAGCAAGGTCGGGAGCTTTCGGAGCCTGCTCAGCAAGGTCTCTAATGTCCTTGCGTTCGGTGTTTATCTTGTCTGCTAAGTCGTTAATTATCTGCTGCACTTCACTAGGACCAGAGCCTGTCAAAAGCTCTTCGACCATGCGCCTACCTTCAGCACTAGGCTCGAACTTTGGTGCGCTGCCATCATCACGCAAAGAAGAACCAACGGTCTGCTCTTCACCAGGCTCACCGCCATCCTCAGCAGGAGCTTCAGCAGGAGCTTCCTCCGTAGCAACTTCCTCTGCAGGAGCTTCAGCAGCAGCTTCCTCGGCTGCCATCTCTTCTTCCTTCTTCTTTTCGTCTTCGTCTTCTTTAGCCATAGCTTGCTACCAAATTAATAACTACGCATTAGGATTAGCTTGAGGCTCATTAGGACCCATATCCAAACCAGGACCTGTGCCGCCAGATATATTCAAGATGTCGTTCTGAGCTTGCTGCCAAGCTGCTTGTTGAGCCAACTGCCCTTGCCTAATAGCCTCCATTTGCTCTCGCTCCATACGTCTCTGACGCATTTGCTCCATAAGCTGATTACCAAGCCCAGCACCACCAAAGAAGAGCGCCTGCTGTCCACTAAGGAGATTAGCTTGCTGACCAATGTTGAACTGCTGTCTTGCAAGCTCATCCTGCTCTGCTGTTCTAAGAAGGTTCTGGAATGCTTGTCTACGCTGGTCTTGTACCGCTATGTTCCTGAGCATGAGGTCCTGCTCCATCCCAGCAGCCTGCTGAGCTCTTTGTCTCATCAAATCCCCAAACTGAGCTGTAGCAGCTGCACCTTGTACTCCAGAACGCGCTTGTAGCCTTCCTAGTGCCCTCTGACCGCCCATAAACTGACGGTTAAGCTCCTCGTACCCTCTAGCTCTTAAAGCCTCATTCTCGGCTGCTGAGAGTCCTCCTAGCCCTGCTTGTGCTTGTGCCATGGCTTCTTGCATCTGAGCACTACGAGACGCGTCTACGGTTCCTAGTACGGAGATGTCCGGTAAGAACTTGTCTACCATCTCCTGACCAAGACCAAACATCTTGTCTAGACGCTTGCTAATCCGTGGACCAAATGTCACAGGCTTGTCTTCAGCCGGAGCAGTGTCTGCAGGAGGAGGGACGGTATCTGCAGGAGGAGGGACAGGAGCATTAGCAGGATTAGTCGGTAACCCTGCTTCCGTTCTTAATTGAAAACGTAGAGCCTTCGCAGCATCTTGACCCTCCGATGCTCGCAGTGCTGCTATCTGTGCTCTTTGCTCAGGGCTTAGTCGATTAGGATTGGCTGCAGGTGCAGGAGGAGCTGCTGGAGGAGGAGCTGCTGGCGCAGATGGAGTCTCCTGAATGAACGGCGAAAGACCTTGTGACTGCGCGTCGCGATAGCCAATTTGATTACTAATTCCATTTGCATCTGGAGTGTTTCTAGCTTCTCTAATCCTCGCCAACTCTTCAGGGGTTTGCTGAACAACCTGCTTAACTCCCGAAGGAACATTAGCAGGATTAGTTGGTAAACCTGCTTGTGTTCTCATTTTAAAGCGCATCGCCCTCGCTGCATCTTTACCTTCAGCTGCTCGAAGTGCTCTTATCTGCGCTCTTTGCTCTTCTGTTAATTGTGCCATCTCATCCCCTACTTGATATATCTCAATACTACATGCGCTTCGTTATAAATGCTGTAATCAAAACCAACATATTGAATACGCAATCCTCCTCCGTTGGGATAGAACGTCGGTTGAATATAGTTTCCTGCCATGTCATCAACATACGGGATAGGAAGATGCACAAACCCATCATCCCGGTATGCCATACCCTCCATGCTCAACATTCTACCTACACTGTTCGGAACTGAATAGAACTTAATTACTTGTGCCGTCGAAGCATCCGGTAATGTGCCAAGGCTTAGCACCTGCCGATATATAGGAGCACCCGTTATCCACGTCTCTCCCGTTTCTTTCTCCTGACCCTGCTTATACGTAGCCTCAGATATAGACTTGTTCTGCAGCCCCCTGAGTACGTTAGGTACACGCTGTTCGTTACCTACAGTATTAGCCGTACGACCTGTCTTTAACCGCCTCATCCGTTCCTCCCTGCTTTGATTCGTGAAAGGTATGGATTGCGAACTTCATACTCGTAGCCAGTAAGTACAGGCTTCTCCATAGCTGTGTCGTTGGTAAAGCTAACACTGATAGCTGAAGCTCTACCGCTCTTTAACTTGATACGCTTTTGCCTCTCAGTCGATGTGCTAAACGTCCTATTAGCATTCGTGTATATAGTACTTTCGTCGTAGCTTCTGTACTCTTTAACAGACAAGTCAAAGGCACCGACATACTGTTCAGGAGCAAACTGAAACAACTTAAGGAAGATTGCATTGAAGTAATCAGACGGTGCTTCCATTGAATCCCAAGTCATTCGCAATGTCATTGAAATAGCATCAAGATTGTCTAGATAATCATACGTAGTGCCAGTTTGTCGTCGATGGAACACCTGACCACGACGAGTGCCATCATAGGTTCTAGCACACCAGTATAGGTTATCCTTGTGGATAGCCATACCACCAGCCATGTTCATAGAGACTGGTAGTCTCCATTTTACAATGCTGTCTCTCCCTCTATTGTAAACAAACACTCGGCTGTTGTCGTTTACAGTCCTGTTCTGCAGAAAACCTGGAGTTCCAGATTCGCAAGGTATGTAACAAATGTATTGTCTAGTAGACGGGTCATAGATAGCGGTAGCTCTTTTGATTACAAACTTATCTTCATCTTCAAATGGGATAACTTGATTGTTGACTTGCACGTAAAAATTATCCGTCAAATCATCAATAAGGCGGTCACGAAAATCTGTAATTAACTGTCCACCCGAAACTGCTTTGAATCCATTATTTGATGGAAATACAAGTACATTATCCATCTTTACAAGCGCAGCATGGCTTGGGCATCCAAACTCATTTTTACTGACTTCTAAGACTTGGAAAGAAAGACTGTCTAAATCTCCGACTACGTTAAAATAACTATCCTCTTTAAAAACCGCCAACATGTCATCATTGTCAGAGGCTAATGCGGTTACTGCGCCACTACTAGTAGAACCAGACACTCGAAAATTAGAAGAGGCTGCTGGAGATGACTCAATTGAAACAATGTCCTCAAAGTATACAGCTTCCGGGTCATCGGGATTTCCTGAGCCGACTATGAGACCTTGATGATTTGTAAGGTACTTTAGCTTTGGGAACAAAGATGGTTGCCTGTCAACTTCTATTAACGGAGCACCAAGAGCTGCGTCAGGTACTCCATCGCCAAACCTCACGTATCCTGCAGTGACACCACCAAATGCTCGTATTCCAGCAACATCTTGGCAGAAATAAAACAATGAGCCATCTGCTACGGTACGCCACATCCGCATTCTAAATGGAGTTATTATATAGGTGCTATATTGAAATTGAGTGTCTGCTATGTCCCACGAAATAGGCTCGTCAATAGTAACTGTATTTTCTGTGCAACTTAATACGGTTCTTTCAACAAAACGCTTAACGGAATTGTCCCAAACAACAACTTTTAATCCTGGAATAATTCCATGATATTCAAACACATCAATAGTGGTTTGCTGTGTGAAACTTGGCGCTAGAACGTGGTTCATCGATGCCTCACGCACCGGGAACGGAGCAGCCATATTTCTTAATAAATTACCAAGATATACAACAGAACCATCTGGGTTCTCAGCAGCAGACCACACAAATTCGACATTGGTGTAGGTGCTAGTGTTGATTGCAATTTCATCAGTCAGCGGACCTGATATTTCATTACCGCGATAATCAACGTATACATATTGCAATCTGTATTTATAGGTCGAATTAGTAGTTAAGCCACTGCCGAGACTGTCATTGGTAACATCAATTGAGCTTGGCTTAGTCATTTTAGGCAGACCAGCTAAATAACAATCTAATCCGTCATATTTCCACAACCCACTATTTTGCAAGATTGGTGCTGGCTGCCCATCTAAATATTCACTGTCAGGAATGCCATCGTTCAAATAAAATGGCATAGCAAAGTACATAACGTCTCGACTGCTAACGAAACTAACATTGCGACTTTCCGCCACGTCTTGCTCTACATCGCTTTTAAATGGTCGCTCAGTCCACACACCAGGATTTGGTGGTAAGTTGTCTTGTTGCAAAGCATAACATTCAGTGCTTGCCACATTACTAACTCCTTCCCAGTAAGGAACCTCTATTGTCACATCGGTACCTGTGGGCAAAGATAGCGCCTCTATTTGAGGTAAATTACTAACAGGCTCTGCTCCTAGCCCAAGCCAAGCGTTGTCAGAAACTGACACTCTGGAATCTACAACAATCGTTGTTGCTGTGGTATAAAACACCCATCGCCACACAACATAATTGAATCCGGAATGATAAAAGCCAATTCGGTCGTTAGCCTTATATGTCAAAGGAGATGAATCTACTGTAATTGTTTGCGTGTCACTTTGATTCCCATTAATCCTAGCAATCGGAGTAGCCACAACGCTGTAATCTGACAGTCCATTTATATCTGTATATAACGTGCCTATCGTGTCAGTTGCGCTATAAGATTTTGGAAAGCCAGCAATGCTAGAGCCATTTTCTTTGATATCTACATCTATTGTGTTGGCAGTAGGATTTGGCAAAACATCTAAGGTTGCTGTGTTTGCACCACTATATGTAATAACAAACGTACCTCTTTTCTTTTGATAAAGATTGTCTCCAATAGTAAAAAGAGTTTCTTCTCGCTCAGTAAGTGTGCGAGTTCTGTAATGCACCCCACACTTTATATAAAAATAGTTTTTAATAGCAGTGTCTCGGTTAGATGCCCAAGACATGCGAATGCCAAATCCAAAATTGCTACTATTTACAACACTAGATGTTAATTCGCTTGCGCCATATTTATGTTGTGGAGTGTGAAATCGAGCTATTGCTGGCGTTGTGCTAGGAAGGGTGTTTTCACTATAAGGCTGAACCGTGTTTGCCCTACTAAAGGTTGTGCCACCATCTGTTGTAATTTCTATTCTACTGGATTGAAGACCTGGCGTAACAATGTCGTTGGACATTTTGGTTTCAAAACTGAATCCAGTAATTTCCACATTTTCAGGAATGTCAAAATTAAAATCAGTCAGAACAACATAGTCACTGACAAAGACAGCATTTGCTGTGTTGATAGTAATAATATTGGCATCATCCGCAAGAACACTAGACGCTGTGCCAGTCCAGTTCTCACCACCAACACCCGTGCTAGGATTTACATATGGAACAAATGCAGCGCTGCCACCAAATTTATATCCTGTAAATTGTATGTCATTTGCTTTGGCAAAATGATGCGTATATAGACCATCGCCTATATTTGACTCTAAACCACTCTCAGGTTTGCCCCCACGTCTTTTGATAATCGCACCTTTTCTCGTGACCTCCACGTTGGTGGCTTCATCAGCAAACTCTACAGGACGTGTAAGGTCATCAGCACCCTGGTTGAGTCCTTTGAAATTGCTGAAGTTGCGTCGGATTCCACCTGGTGCGCTCATTAGAAAAGTATCTCACTATCAAGAACAGGGAAGTCTTTTACATCCTCATCCATATCGCCAAAACTGTCGATAATATCTGCCTTGATAGATTGCATTACAGCCAACTCATCCTGCCAGTCTGCAGAGCTGTCTAGCTTCAATGCCATCAATGTGCCGTAGCTGATAAGGAATCTTTCGCAGTTGATAGGTAATACAGAGTGAGTGGTAGTGTATTTTCCTACCGTAATATAATCATCTGTAGTAATGGTTTCAGTGCCAGTACGAGTATGACTAATACCGCTAAAGACACCAGTTCCATCATTATAGCTCGTATAAGCAACATTGTATTCTTTGACGTTACCGTCCTTATCACATATACAAAGATACTTATCGCCAATGTTAGTAATAAGATTAGGTAAGTCATCACTAGTCCCCACTGTAAGAGCAGAGATAGTACCGTTGTCCGTGATAGCAGATATCTTGCCAGCTCGTAATGCCAGCCTATCTGCCTCTCGGTAATACTCAACTCGTATCTTGCCGACACCCGTAGTTGGGATAGGATTCAATAGAATCTTTCCTGACCTGCGGATGTACCAACTTGGATGACTAGTAATATCTGTAAATCTGTCTCGTAGAGGACGTGGTGGCAATCGGTAGTAGTCGATTGCATTTCCAGTAGATGTGTACTGAACGCTGACTAATCTATTGTTTACGAACACGTTATCAGGAATAGAATACTCTTCCTGATTCGGCACAATGTTTATTTCCTTGCTGACTACGAACTCAACAGGATGTGCGTTAATTATAGCACTCTGAATATGCGTCTGCCCTTCATTGACAAATTCAATGAGCTGCTGATTACCAACGCCCTCTACTACATCTTCAATAGAGGATGTGCCACTACCAATCGTATATTCTTGGTTGTGACTGCGTTCACGTACTTGTGTGAGCAGGTCGCCAATGTATCTCATTACATCCTTCGCAGTTTGATGATTGCTATCTTCTTACGATGCTTTTTGTTGCCACGGTCAACCATGTTAGTCTCGTCGCTGTCGTCGTTCATCATGCCTTCGAGATTAAGGTTACGGTCATTCTTTACCTTGTCCGCATCCTTCATCGGGTCTTCATGACTGTCTTCGTCTTCCTCGTCCTCGTAGTCTTCTTCTTCTTCGTAGTTCTCCATGTAGTGAGCAGCAAAGTCCGCCATACGACGTACGGTAGCTAACATCTGCTCCATAGCTTCCATGGTATCCATTGCATCTCTATGCATGGCTGCGAAATCAACTTCTCTACGTAATTGTTTTTCCATTACTGTTTCTCCTTAGACTGTTGTGCCCCAGGTGCTTTCGGTGCTTGATACGTAACTTTAGGTAGCTCTCGCTTCTTGTATTTTATTTTCTTGAGTGGCTTAAGCTCTGGTATTGTTACCGCTGGTGGCGGTCCGAAATTCGGGAGCGGACCCACGCCCGCACCAGGGAGAACGTACCCTGTAACAGATATCCCTTCCATCCTTTGACTACCGTCCGATATAGGTATCTGGTTGCCATATTTATCTTCTGCAATGACATTCTGAAATGCGCCCCCTGGTCTATCAAATCGAATAGTGTCTGCAAATCCATTGCTTGGACCTGATGACCGTCCTACCGCAAGCACTTGCCCAGTGTTGGCATCTCTAATTGTTACTTCGCCAACTGTGTATGGGAATAGCATGACAAGATTGCCATCTTTTTCTGAGTTTGGCTTCCACAGTGCTTGTCCTTGGATTTTTTGAAAACCTTGCTCCTCTGCACGAATTGCTGCTTCTTCTCGACGTTCAGCAGCTATCATCTGCATGTGCTCTCCAGCGCGCAACTTGTCAATTTCAGCATCCTCAGCTGGGTCCCAGTTTACGCCAATACTTTCAGCATAAGCAGCCCTGTCTTGCATCCGTTGTTCGTCGGAAATAGCATGGGTATACGTACCTTGTTTAACTTGGTAACCAATTTCTTGGATACGAGCTAACTTGCCATGTTTGCCACTAAAAAGAGTGCTGCCTTTGTCCGATGTAAGTAGTTTTTCTCTAATTGCAGCCTCAGCAATAATTCTTCTTTCTTCTTCAGTCCAGCCAGTCAACCAGTCTGGAAATGCCTCAAAGAACGCATACTCACCCCAGACATCTTCGCCACGACCCATGCCATGCAGGTCTTCTATAGTATATTGTCTACCAGCAAGCGCACCATACTTGAATTTGGGAGCACCCTCGCCAGATTGCTTTTGCTCTATGACTTGATTCATCTTACGAGCAATCCACTTTTGTTCTTCAGTGGTGGCGGCTCGCTCCATAGCAGCAGTCCAGCGGTCTATTTGATACTGAGTAGTGCTTCGACCTCCAATAAATCCTAAACTCTCACCAAGGCTTGCCATTCCACGACCAACAGTACGACCAATAACAGAACCTATACCTGCTCCAACTCCAGGCATTCCAAAGCTAGCACCAATTACTCCACCTATAACGGCTCCAGACGTAGTGTAAAAACCTTCTACAGCTCCTTTACCTCTACGACTGTCATTTTTAATGTTGTTTATAGCATCCGAGACATTATATGCAGCAGCAGCCCAACCAGCGCCCTCCGCTATGTTTCCGCCAATTCCAGCGCCTCCAGCTTGCGTAGAGCCAGGATACAAATCTTCAGCACCTGCTGTTATGGCTTCTTTACTTACTTCTAGTCCTATTTCCTTTTTGATTTCATCTTTAGCCACGTCAACAATGGCGTCTGTAGCCACGTCCTGTATAACTTCTTCAGCTCCAGGGGTTTCCTCTTGCGTTGGTTGTGTTTGCGTTTCCGACTCAGGAACTGCAGCACGAGTCATTATTTGTGGCTCACCAGGCAATGGCTGCTGTGGCTGCATCTGTGCCTGACGGACATCCAATGCCCCAGGCTGGTCAAAGATAGTTGGTTGTCCTGCTAGTGGCGCTTGTGCAGGTACGGCTTGTCTAGCAACAGGAGCTTGCTGCATAGCAGGTTGCCCGGTGTAAAAAGCAACCTCATCGTAGAAGCGCTGTAAATCACTAGGAGTTGCACCGCCAAAAGCTTGTGCAGGAGGCAGGTCTGGTGTAAGAGGCAATGGTTGTGCAGGAGTTGCCGCATTCCCGACGAACCTAGCATCATCTAAATACCGCATTACTTAATTCCAGCTTGACTCTGTGCCACTATTTGATTCAAAGCACTAGTAACATCACCTGCAACACCACGGCTCATCTTCTGCTGTTCCATCCTTTGCAAGGCTTCAAACTCTCTGTCTTCAGCAGCTGCGATGTTAGCTCTAATAGCTTCGAGAGCTAACGTTATTCGCAATTTTTCTCGTTGAAAAGCCTCGTTAGCTTTGTTGTTGCGAATTTTTTCCTCAACTTCTCTTAAATCAACTTCTAGCTGCTTTTCTTGAATCTTGAGACTATCAGCTTGATTTTCAGAAGCTATAATCTGCTTTCCGCCCTCTAGTAGTATGTCGGGCGCTTTTTCGATTATGCCATCAAGTAATTTGTCGAAGAATCCTCCACCTGCATCATCTGCCATTATCTGTACATCCCTTGTAAGTAGACACTACCAGCTGCACATGTTTCACCTGCTAACTTCTGCAAATGAACAGCCGAGGTTAGTTGTCCTCCATTTTCTCCAAACCGCACGTCATATATGGTTCCAGCAAGTACAACCACTTCAGGAGTGTTTGTTGCATCAACGAATTTAATAGACACATCGCAGTCACTCTGGTTAGCAACAGTCACCATCAGCCAAGACTTCGTAGCTAGCTTTACTGCATACGCTGCTGGTACACTGGCTGCTGCAGTAGTAGACAAAGCCGTCAACTCTCGTGGCTGGCTCTGCCCCCATGCAACTACCGGAATAAGTATTGCTAATATGTAGGCTAGTACTATTTTCATTAGAATACGTCTCCTGAATCAGAACCAAAGACTAGGAAGTTCAGATACGCTGGGTCTGCAGCAGCTGCCGCTTCGTCAGTCACTTCTAGTGTTATGGCGGTTGTGCTGTTTGCCTTTACTGACACCCAGCTGTGTGTGTTTGTATCTGCTGCAGAGGCAACTACTACTGGAGTTCTAGCAAACGGCTCATCAAATGTGACTGTCAACTCACCAAGAGCTACGTCAGTCAACGTGAATTCACCTGTTCCAATAGTTACTGCAGGAACTCCTGCTGTATACGTTACCTTCCCTGCTACGATTCGAGGTCTTCGATGACGGCAATTAACATCTCCACCTTTCTGTAGTGTGTAGTCAGAACGGTCATGAAAGCCCATTGCCACGAAGTTAAATGCTGCATCAGCTGCTGACCCTGAGTCGTTGAACGTCAGGATGTTTGCTGTTGTCTCAGTCACTGCATCAACTCGAAGAGCAAACCCATCAGTTGAAGCATTGAATGGAGTAGCACAAACGACTGGGTTAGCACCGAAGCCTGGAGTAAACGTGACAGTGTAGTCACCAGTACCATTCTTAACGACAGTAAACTCCCGTCCACCGATTGTTACTGCACCAGCGCTGCTCACCTGTCCAACAACAAGCTCCGCACTTCGTCGAGAGCTGTTCACATCGAATAGCTTGCCATCTTTGTTCCCACTACGCCTAGCCTCAACAGTCTCCTGTCCAAAGACAAGGCTGTGACACTGACCTACGTCAGCTGTGCCAGTACTAGTAAGTGTGGTCACTCCACCAGCTGTAGCAGTCGCAGTAGCCTTAACAGCTGCTGTTCCAGCATCGCCAATCCCAGCTCCAGCAGTTACTACCTGCACTGGAGTCTGAGCAAACGGGTGAGTGTATGCGTGGTCTAAAATATGGTCGCTACTAGCATTGGTGAATGTAGCTTCTCCGCTACCTTGCTGAACTGTGTTTACTGCTGAGGCTGCTGTTGTCGCAGTAAATCCTAGTAGCCTTGAATTTAGAAAGCCTGTTTGTAGAGGTCGTAACATGATTTTCCTGTAAATAAAAAGAAGGAGGGGGAAAGAAGCCTCTCCCCCTCACTAACCTCATTATGCGCTGAGGTTGCTGATTACACCATGAAAAGGTGGTGCAATGTAGTTCTCGTAGTAACCACCGTAACGCGCTTCGTACTCGTCACTGTCAGCTACTCGTAGGAACACAGTTCCATCATCGTCGAACCATCCGAATCCAGGTCGGTGGAAAGCTCTGATGAAGTTGTCGTTGAGGACATAGAAGAGGTCTTCACGAACGAATCTGTCCGGGAATACTCCGATAGGTCCTTGAGTTGTCATTACCTCAACACCACGGAAAGAGATAACACCCTTCATCGCATCCGACTGGTATCGTGGAGGAAGGTTGTATCGCTTCTGGTCATCAAGCTGGTTGATGAGCTTTCGGAACTGAGTGTAAGAACAAAGAGCCATGTTTGGAGTTTGTCCAGACTCTTCTTCTACAGACAGAACGATTTGGTTGATGAGGTCAGGTGTGATAGTTGCGCTAGACGCATCAATCTGCTGAGAGATGTATGGGTCTGCAATCGAGACACCAAACTTAGTCCCAGAAGACGCAAGAACTACACCACGAAGACCTTGAGGAACATTGTTCTCAGAACCTTGCATGAAGATAACATCTCCAGCTGCAGGTACCTGAGAAGCTCCAGAAGCTCTCTGTACTGAGATAGTCTTGTTTGCCTTGTCTACTGCAGTGATTTCAAACAGGTCAGTGTTACCTGACTCAATGTTTATGAAGTCACGCTTAGACCAGTTAGCTGCAATCCAAGTAGCGTCAGAGATAACGAGGTCGTAATCACCACCACCATTATCAGTTACACCACCTGTAGCAACAGTACCAAGAGAGCCAGTTCCATCTCCGTGAAGGATGATAGAAGCCCAACGGTTGAATGACTCAACAGTCTTTCGCACAGTTTCTGCAGTGTTCTGAAAGAATGCTCCCTCAGAAGATGCAGCTGCTTTGATAGACTCTCGGTCATATAGAGCGCGAGCATAGACTTTCTTAGCAGTGAAGTTTACATCTTCGACTTCACCGACGTTAGCCTCTGGAAGAGTTCCAGCACCAACACCACCTTGGAAAGAAAGCTCCATAGGGAACTCCATCTTCTTTCCAACGAAGTCGTACGACTTTTTGATTCGCCCAAGGGCGACGTTAGCTGAGTTGTATGCGTTCTCAGACCGCTTACCATACTTAATCTTATAAAGATTGGTGAGGTCGGTCAGATTGAACGCAGTTTCAGCTGCATTACCAGTTGCCATTTATTATGCCTCCTATACAAGTCGGAGGCGACTGAACCCCCGACTAAGCAAAATCCCAACCTATAGCATCTTCTGCCTCTAGGTTGCTTAAGTTACTTATTGCCGAGGCTGCCCTTTCCGGTTTGCCATTTGCCGCTGGCTCCTTACTCGGGGTCTCTCTGGACTGCGTTTTCGTATTCAGCCCAAGGTACTCTGATAGTACTTCTTTCATATCTTCTACAGAATAGTCATAATCTGCAACCGAAAAAATACTGCTTATCAGGTAGTCCTTGTTCTTATAATCTGGCGCAAGGGCTTCCACAGCCTGTATTACACGGTCTTCCTTGGCACTATCTAAGTAGAACGTACAAACAGCTTGCGTGGCTTCCTGTGGCTTCATAGACCGGAGAGTCTCCATAGCCTTGGGGTTTTCTCGTATAACCCTGTATGCCTCTTCAAATTGCCGTTCTGATAGTCCACTAGTATGAATAATATCAACCAGATTCTGCTTAAGCGCAGCTCGCTCTTGCTGGGTTTTCTCAGCAGTTTCGCGCTCCTGTAGCTGACTCTTGGCATGTTCAGCTTCTTTCTGTGCCCAATATGCTTTTTCTTCCGCCTCAGACATCTGATTAATGCCTTCTGCAGACTCCATAACATGCTGGATAATCTTACGCTCGAACTCTACAGGATTAGCCCCTGCCATTTTTGCCAGAGATGCAATAGCAGACGAATACTCACCTGAATCTGCAGCCTCTTGGAGCTTCTTAATTTCGTTAAGAACTAGCTGCTCATTCTTGTTGAATCGTCCTACAACATCGTTCTCCCAACTCTTCTTTTGCTTATCGAACTCAGTAAAACGACGGTTTATCTCTTTTTGACCGATGTAATCATCAACCAAGGAACCTAGAGGCACTCGCTGACCATTAACAACAACTTCTGTATCTGCCTCAAACTGATTGTCGCCTAAGGCAATCATACGTGGCGGTCTCGCGTCTACCTCTGGCTCCTCAGCAACCTCAGAAACTACTTCTTTGGTTTGGGTTTCTTCCTCTTGCCGCAGCCCATTGGACACCTCCTCTGTTATGTCAAATCCCTGTAGCTCGCTGTCAGACGCTTCTATGTTGTCTATAGCTGAGCCATCAATCAAGGAATCTCCCATGTCAATTCCGGCTCCAGGACTACCAAATAGTCCATCATCTCCTGCGCTGCTATCTGTTGTTGTTGAAGTGTCTGTAGTTGGTTCGCTCATTGTACTCCTTATGGTTGTTCATTCATTACTTCTGGCACTGGCTCAGTAGGTACCTCAGCTCCCTGTGGTATTTCTTCAGGCATAGGCATTTCGCCTTGTGCCATCATCTGCTCCATTTGCCCCATGTCCATCCCTGCTCCACCCATTGGCTGTGGTGGTGCTGGTGGCTGAACTTGTCCAGTAATGAGATATGCTTGTTCTTCTGGGGTAGGCGTATAGAACAGAGGAAATCCGTTCAATGTACGCACTTCGGCTGCAGCCTCTGGGTTGTTCATGGCTGCCTCGAGCAAGAAGACCTCGTGCACGAGAATATGCTCTGCCATGCGCTGCTTGTACTCAGCTGGAACGTCTTCCTTATAAAAACGCCCCTGAATGATAATAGTATGTGCCTTCCAGTGTACGATATGTTGCTCATACACATCAGGAGCACTCACTTCTTCCCCACGTAGTATTTCTTCGTTCTCAGACTCTGCTGACCTTAGAGCAGCCGTAGCAATGTCGTAGAACTTCTCTGGAGCGCCAAGCTCGAGCAAGTCAGCCATCTGCTCTCGGCTGAGTAGTCCCGGAATGTTCTGCGCTAAGTCGATAATCTGCTGAGTACGTCCAGCTCGGCTATCTGACAATGCTGTAGTGTTCTGAATAATGATGCTGTACGGACCGCTCAGATTCACATTTGCCAGTGTCTTAATCTGATACTGGTTGTTATTTCCGAGTATGCGCACGAGACGGCTATCATCTGCAGGCTCATCAGTCTTGTAGTAATCTCCGGCTACAGCAATCGCCATCTCATTTACTTCTACAATGAAGTTATTATGCTTCACGATAGATGTGTTGGCTCGTTGTAGTTCCTGCTCCTCGAGGAACTGGAGAGCAATACCAGCTCGAATTCCTGGAGGCGGAGCACCTCTACTTACTCCATATACTCCTCCGACCTGCTCCATCTCTTGCTTCAGTTTATCTCGGAACGCATAAACTTCCGGAGGATTCGGAGCAAACGTGACCACCGACGGTGGAATAGGACCACGGAACGTAACAGCCGTAGCAGCATTTCCCATGCTTTCAATTTTAGCAGCCCCCTCTGGCATCATAATCTTGGGATGCGCCACTAAGAAGATGTTCTTGCTAATGAGTGACGTAGTCTTGTTGTAGTTGTGCTGGATTGGCTTTAGGTGCTCGAACAAGCTCATCCCATGTAGTCTGTTCGGAACATCAATGTCGGTAATTCGCACGAACGGGAACTTGCCATGACTGTATGGATATACATCAGCCATCTGCAGTACCTGAGTATCGGTAAACAGAATATACGCGCCTTCCTCGAGAAACTCATCAGGCGGATACACAAAACGATAAACAACTACTTCGTCAGTCTGCTTGCTATGGAAGTAATCTTTTAGGAACTCATAAGAGTAAACAGAAGTGCGACCATCTGCCTCTACCTTCTTCCCATACTTCTTTTTCACCTCTTCTACGTGCAGTACCTCGTGAATTTCAATAACCCACTTAGACTGAGTGTAATGGCGCTTGCTATCAAATAGCTTGAAAAACGGAGGCGCTAACGTGTATTGAACATCACCGATGCGCTTACCTTTCTTGTCCTTGTCTCCAATGCGCTGGTTCCACTCTACGTTCAGATACATCTCTCCGAACACAGCGTTCCATCGTTCAATCTCTTGTAGCTTTAGGTCAAATTGGTTCTGCCTGTTTAGCTGTCGTAAGATAAGGTCAGCAAACTGAGCGCTCTTCTTGTCTTCGAACTCATCGTTTACTGGAAGAGCTTTTACGTTGCTTTTGAATCGAGACAAACGAGCAATACGCTGCTCAGTCAGGTCAAACATGTGATTGACCACGAGAGGCACTTTCTTAGGTGTCAGCTTCTCTTCTCTGTTTCCACCAAGGCTTAGTCGATACTCCTTACTGTGGTCATACTGCCCTGTATACCAAAGAAGGTTGTTAAAGAGTTGCTCTATCCGGTCTTGGTTGGCTTTTTCTAGGATAGGATACGTGTCTTTAAACCACTGGAGAAACTTCTTCTCCGACTTAACAACATTATTCACCCAAGGTGGGATAATTGTTTTAGCTCCGTCTTCTAAGGCTTCGGCAGGTGTCTCAAACATTAGTTTTCATCCATAAATGCATCGTCAGAGTCTAAGTGACCTCGACTAGCTTCAAACAATTTATCCAGGCTCTCTTCAAGTTCTTGTGGACTGACCTGATGTGGCTCATATGGATGCTCAGGTACTAAGTCCTGTGCGTTTGTGCTTGGATTAACAAAGTATGCTTTATGCGTACTCTTCTCCATTGCCTCGACCTTAGTAATAGCTTCCATAGCTAAGGCTAATGCTTTGTCTGCTATTTTTTCTGCAACCTTTGCACGTACTAGTGCATCTTCTAGTTTATCGCTCACCAGTCAAACTCCGAATCATCAAATATGTTAATTTCTTTCCCAAACATGATATCGCTCTGTTGTCGCCATGCTCTTATGTCTTGCTCGAGTGTGACATATCTTCTCTTCTCTTCTGGCTCCGGCGCAACGTCTTCATTTATCTCATACCTACTGCATGTCAACAAATATCTGAAGCAGTCGAGTAGGTGGTCATTCTTCTTCGGTATCCTTCCGTTTTCGTCTCTGACGTAGTTTTCTATCTCCCACATCAGGTTTTCGCATCGGTCGCTTATGGTAAGGAGATTCTTGACCCGAGCCACGTCTTTCAACATGCTGATGCCAAGCTCTTTGTCCGCAGCATATTTTCCTGCTGGCTGACAATAAACCCCATATCGACTCAAGACTTCGTTCCCGAACCATGCAGCCGCATCGTCATAAAATATGCGCCAAGCACCCTCACGCGCATGAAAGTGCTTAGCTTTGCTTACAACCGTAGGAAATATATGGTCGGTACTCGTCTTATATTGGTCTTTCTCGTATATTTCGTCGAGAATAAAAATTTGGCTGCTATATGGGTCAATAGCTGCAAACAACCCAGCAAAGCAGGTCGTAGTACCAGGGTCGAGCATAATGAAGTACTCAAGTTTGCCCTGATGGTTCTCAAGTAACTGCTGAACATGGAAGTCTGGCTTCATATGCTCACTACGAGAGATGTTAGGAATAACTCGGCTACGACCTCCAAAAGCCAGCTCTGCTTCATATTCTCGTAGCCAACGCTCCTTGTCGCCTCGCTCGTAATACTTCTTTTTCTCAGTACTTAGCCACTTATGAGCCTCTTCCTTGTCCTCAATTCCTGCTACGAACGGGTTTTCCCACGCCGTACCATGGATATGTGCCCAGTCTTCATCGTTCTTAATGTCATTTAATAACTGCACATAGAAGTTGTCTGGGTGGTCAGGAGGAGTACCAATGCAGATTAGAACGCCGTTTAGAGAACGCAGGTTAGGATAAGCAGCGTCATAGAACCGAGGGTCTTGGTCTTTCATCTCATCAAGTATCATGGCGTGATACTCGGTCCCTCGATAGGCTTCGTAGTTTTCAGAACCATCGACCTTAATAAACCCACCGTTTAGTTTGATACGTAGTTCAGAATCCATTATCTGGTCTACATACTCTTCTGGTCCGAACTGCTTAAGCCGACCATTCTGCCACATGATTTCCTTCTGCTGCTTTTGAGAAGGACCAATGATGTATACTTGAGGATTGTCTGTGGTGAGGGCTATCCGCCATGCAATGTACATGCATAGCTCAGTCTTACCGAATTTCCGACCAGCACGTATGAAGAGTCGCTTCTTCTTGTCCTTAAAAATCGCTCTCCCGGCTTTCAGCTGCCCCGGATGAGGATTCCACTTTGCATTCAGTTTTTGAATCCTCTGTGCTAGTTCCAGCGGTGCTAATTTCGTGTCCGACATTTTTATGCCCTAATTGTTTCATGCTTGCGTGTTCTATAACATCAGCAAACTCCTGAAACGGGTCTTCCTTCAATATCATACGGATTTGAGCACGTTGCTCACGAATAGTCAGCGTCTGAGTTATCTCAGTTGGCTTACCATCCTCAGTACGACTAACCTTCTGCATCGAAACAATCATGTCTGAAAGTTTCTTAAGCTCATCCCACGTCAGCTCTTCGTCCTTAGCCATCTTCTTCTGTATCTGGTCATTGAACAAAGCTTGCGCCACATTCTGCGCAATTGCTGCATTGTTACCAATCTGACCCCAACTTTGTTGATATGCTTTCTTGAAGATTTCTGCACGTTTTGCTGTCCACTTACCAGTATCTACCCAACTATGGATAATGCGTGATTCCATGCCCATACGCTCGGCAATAGCAGATACGTCGTGCCCGAGTAAGTACAAAGCCATCGCCTTATCCTTAACCTCGGGCATGTAGTTAGCGGTCATGTGCTTATTTATCTCTTGGTCTAAATACAACAGTTGAGTGGTTGGCAGCTTGCCTGGGCTTTTCCTCTCTTTGTCTTTATTTATTTTCGGCATATAAAGATGCGTTAGGTACGAACTCAGCTTTCTGAGACTTCTTAGCCTTCACTTTCTTTTCCGGTTTAGGAGCCTCAGACTTTGCTGCAAGCAAAGCCCGTAGTCCTAACAAATCTCTATCTGCTCGTTGGTCGGTTAGTCTCGATGTCAGCACTTCTTCTTGTCGCTTAGCAATGGCTGTATTCAATACGTCTAGCAACTGCTCATTTGTTGGTTTTTCACCAAAGATGCTCTCATATGCTTGTATTGTTGTATCGAGTTTGGATTGTAGTTGGTTCTCGCTTAACATGTTTCTCCTACTTCAATATGCCTTTAATCGGTGTGGTAGCTCTCCATCGTCCAATCAATGCTAATAGCTGTTGAACTACGGCAACTACCGTTACTGTGGCAAATGTTTTTGTTTCTGTGATTAGCTCTGGCGGAATAGATGCCCATACATCTTTCAACATTCCAAGCATGCCAAGCATAGTACCAATTGAACTGATACTACCCCAGATGCCTAAGCTCTTAACGGCTGGTTTTGTTTTCACGTCATCCTCCTCTTGCTCTCGCATTGCTAAATACATTAGTCTTGCCTTGCTCTCGGCTTTTCAACTTCCCAGATACACAACTGAGCAGGCTCACCACCAAAGGCTTCTACCACACCCGTGTATCTGCCACCTTTAAGCTCACCTCGCCACGTCTGGCGGTCTCCATTGCTAAATCCCGTAAAACGCAGCTTTTCCGAATCACCATTCTTACGCTTAACGGTCAATGCCGAGAACGGTACCTCAAATCTTGCAGGGAGCAGCACAACCAATGCGCTCGTATGGTCTCCCTCTGGCTTCCACAGGAAGTTTCCAGGACCATCTATACCCATGACCTTAGTGCATAGCGGATTGTTCTTAGGAGGCGGCGTAGGGGCTACAGTAGGTTCTGGCGTAGGCGTAGGCTCTGGAGCTGATACGCATTCATAGTTCCCGTCACCAGCATCGTGGCAAATATTATTACCACAACCAATAAATAGACCGATAAGAACGAGGGTACTCAATAATCGCATCATAAGCTCACCGTGTCATAGTTATCTTGCACCGTAAAGTACATTTCTACATTGGAGGAAGGTCATCGAACCGCTTCTTAATCTTCTGCAGCTCAGAATCAGGTAGCAGCATCAAGGCACTTACCAATTGAGTGGCTCGTTGTTGCAGACTGAATAGCTGCTGCTCTTCTTCTGTGCTTAAGTCTGGAGCATGTGCTCGAACAACAGCCCAAAATGCCCCTTCATTTTCAAGCAATCCATTCTCAATTTGCACTACTGCTGGCTGCACATAAGGAGCGCTGATGTCTTCCGGTACGCCAAGAATATATTCGGGATACTTATCTATTGGATATGGAAAACTCATCCAACTAACTTGGTCTATGAAGCTTAGCTCAAGATTGGGTTGCACAAGGGCTAGTTCCTCAGCTAATAATCGCTTATTAATTTTCTGGTCGATTGCAAATTGTATATACATGTTTTTTCCTAGAGAGTAGCGACGTCAACATTGTAAATAATGTTTGCTACCACATTAAAAGCAGGGTCCGCTGCAAACGTACCTCCAAGAGCGTTAGTAATTATATTCATAATTGTTAAACTCGTTGGAATATACGCCAAAACTATATACTCAGTTTGCCCTGAGATACTTGAAACATATCCTGAGCCAATTACAAGACGGTCATCCCCGTCTGCTTTATAAGGAAGAGCAAATGTTAAGACACTAGTAGCACCGACTAGCTCCAAAGAACAATACGTTCTAACCATCACAGTCTTGTTATTAAGCCACCTGTAGTTAGTATCAAAATCAGTACGCAAAGTAACAGGACCACCACCGGAGACTCCCCAAGTCGGATTGAAATTTGTCTCTTGTCCAAAGGTCGGATTGTGAACAATAAAAGCATCTGCCGCAGAAGAAAAGGTGACTCTATACGCGCCTTCACTCCCCAACATATTAGGCACCAGCGGAGCAAAGTATTCGCTTACAGTATGAAAAACTAAGCTTTTAGCTCCCAAACCATTAACATTTAATGTTGCAGAAGTGCTGGTTTGATTTTGATGTGGTCTAATTACAAACGTCAAGCCATCATAGTAGCTAGAGGGTCCATCATACAGCGTGACTGTATAGTTTGGCTGCGTTCCGGTAGTGGTAACAGCAGCTTTTCGTATGTCTTGCCAATCAAATATCGCCACGTCTATTTACCCGTTCAGTAAACTATCAGCCTCTGCTGCTGCTGCCTCTTGTGCCTTTTGTGCTTCGCTTATCATCAGTTCGTTTTTGAAAATGTCGGCTGTTAGTTTCTTAATAGATGCAATCCCTGCATCAAGTGCGCTTTGTGGATTAGCAACTTCCTGTCCTTGGTCATTGACTATTATGGGT
>Ga0070753_1000364_pt1 | contig 28046 bp, 36 predicted proteins | sample VirMetDEL_Aug_31_FD_77441 | JGI IMG/M metagenome (GOLD analysis project Ga0070753, IMG submission 77441) | Aqueous microbial communities from the Delaware River and Bay under freshwater to marine salinity gradient to study organic matter... | ecosystem: Environmental > Aquatic > Marine > Coastal... | reverse complement strand
TTTTACTTTGTGGCAATATAGTACAACAAAGTTATCTCAATGTATGGAATTGTAATTAATACAGAAACCAATCTACTACATATGTATAATTAATACACATATATCAGCGTAGTATTAAGATAATATACCTTGTAAGATATTGTACTTTTACCCTATCTTACAAGGTATTAATTCAGTTACTTGGATTGCTTATACAATGCAAGTATTTTATCGTATTTGGGTGTATCCATCGTTATCACTCTTACAATAACGGACATGAACATACCCCATGAAATCGCTTGGTTTCCATCAACTTTTTTCAATTGAGCGGACGTGAAGAAAAATCTAAATTTATTTTTATTAGTAATTATATCCGCAATCCGAAGCCAATAGATATTTTCTGAATCCTCCAATTTCTTAAAGTCGGCATCAGTAGAATAATACCTTGTGTATTCCTCCAGGTAGTCAATATTTTCTACCACAGTCTTTTGGGTAACACGATTGGGTAGGTCCAACAATTGTCGGAATGCCTTAAAAGAGTTATCGTAAGACATCAAATTGTCCCTATGTGCTTTATTTTCTGAACGTCGTCTCTTGGTCCGCTCAGTTACTTCTTTCTTAGGGAGTAACTTCTTACCTTCTTTTAATGCTTCAACCAATGTGTCCGTGTCGCATTGGTCATATACATTCTTTGCAGCACTAATTAATAATGCTGCTTCACTTGTTGTGTTTTTTAATTCGATTGTTGTGTGTGAATTATTCATTTTATATAAAAATTTAAAGTTTAAAAAAAAGCTAAATTCCCATCGGAATCTGGACCAAATATAATTATAATGTTTCGATATAATCTATACCCCTAAAAAGGTAAATTTCATATTAAGTTTTTGTGATATATCTAAATTATTGGTTTTCAATATGTTATGGAGGTATTGAGAGCAAAGGTAAATTTAAAATTTTATCACATATAATTTTCTTTAATATGTTATTTCTGCCATATATAAATAATTGTAATATATAACTCATTGATATAGTTTCTTAAATCATTGATTATCAAGCAGTTATGCCGGATCCCCTCCTATATGAAAAGCTAAATTCCTGGTTTCTAGGGAGTTATATATTAAACTTTTTGCCTATATCTTTGCCGCAATTATATAATATATATTGTAATATTATAAATATATCTATGTGTCACCTAAAGTTATTAAGTATGTAAGAGATATTGTATATATATATTATATTATATATTACTATTTATTATAATATGTCATCCATTACCCTATGCCATATACATATTACTTATTCCTTTAATATGTTTTTATTCCAAAACTCAAATTCAAATTTTGATGTTGACGGGGGTAGTTTTGAAATCCGGTTTCTTATCGGGGGTAATTATATAGAGACCCCCTCATTAGGTATGTATATCTACCTCTATAAATTTTAATATCTGGTTAATGGGTATTTGTATGTTATAAGTTATATTGTTATTCATAGTATACATCTTACACCATAATAGATAGAGAGGAGATGGAAGGAGGGGAAGTTTGTATGTATGTGTATGTGTGTATACTTATATTGTTTGTATAGTAGGAGTATACAGGAGGGAATTGTATCAAATAATAGTTTTCTTGCTGCGGAGGGGTAGGTTATTGGTATGAGATATGCTTCATAGAGGGGTTATATTTAAAAGTTTGCATGATATTTCATACATAGGAATAATATATTCATATGATATTTCATACACATGGTAGGGGTATATAAAAAAAGCCCTACACTTAAAAAAGCATAGGGCTATATAGATATTAAATTAATTAAAATTTTAATTATTCTTCTTCGTTGAGGAAATCATTAAAGGATTTTTGAAGCAAGCTATCGTTAATATGTATATCGCTAATATGTACATGAATTTTTGATTCCGGTGGATCTTTCCAGAATTGTTTTATAGCTTTTATTAAATCATCAATAGTAGCTGTACTTTAAAGTATTTTATGTTTATTTTTCCCCATTAGTTATTTTTATAATCTAGTTTAATGAATCTTACTGTAAAGTAATCTAGTTTAATGAATCTTACTGTAAAGTCTATACCAGATTTTATAAGTAATAATTCTTCGTATTGTGATAATGGGCAATGAACAATGTCACAATATTCAGGGGCATCTACTTCTAAATAGTGTGTTATTGCTTCCTTGAATGTTTCATCTTCCTCTAGGTAGATTATGTTTTTACTATTAGAAGCTTTTTCCGGTATAATGGTTTTAGCTTCTTCTAGGGCTTTATTCCAAAAATATATTTCTTCCTTTATTTTTTCTATTGTATTACCCTTGTACAATTTGTGAAGTTTTGTTATGAATTCAGTTAAGAATTCAGTTTTATTGGTATTTGAAAACATGCTCATATTTAAAGTAATTTTTTAGTTGGTATACTAAAGATACTAAAAAGTCATAAATTAATATTATATAACTTAATGGATTTAAAGGGCTGCACCTCATTAAGTTAATATTTCCATTTTTATCATACTTTGTTTCAAGTATTTTTATTTTTAGTAGAAAGTATAAAAATTTATTTTCTTTCAAAAATTCTAATGTTGCTTTTTTTTGTTTTTCTATATCCTTCATTGAGGGAGGTATATCAATAATTTTTTCTGTTATATTTTTTTGTTCAGTAAATTTTTTAATCATTTTTGAATAGTTTTTAAAAATAGTTTAATAAATAATATTATAAATAAAATAGCGAATACAATTCGGTATGTTTCAATTGTTTGTTGGCACTTATACATTAATGTTATATAATTACCTAAAATAAAAACCCATAGTAAAGAAACTAATAAATATAAATAAGCAGGAATATTTTTATTATACTTCATTTGTATTAGTAAATTCGTTTATAAATTCTTCTATATTTTGTATTTCAGTATAGCTTAAATTATTGAAGAATTCAGGTTCTTTGAACTTATCATCTTCTTTATTTACAATAACTACAATTGGCACAGAATTTAAACCTGGATTATGTTTCCAAAGGTTTTTAACTTCATCGTCATAGGTATCAAATTTTAAAAGGTTTACATATTGATACTTTATATCAATAGCTTTATCCTCAATAAGTTTATTTATTTTAGTTTTGAGGATATTACATGGTGCACAAGTTGATGTGCTAAATTGAACTAAATATTTCATTATTTTTATGTTAGATTAAGTAATTAATTATTAAAGGGTATTTGTTTAAATATATGTGTTATCATACCAACTTCCCAACCATTTCCGGTTGCTTTTATTGCTTGGTTATTGCTTATGCTGCTACAGTAATTATCCGGTAAATTCATTAACCTGCATCTTTCTACTTTAGTATAATTTCTATAAGGTAATTTTCTATTATAAACATCTGGGTATCTTCCTGGTTCTAGTGTTGTTAAAACAGTATCTTTTGCTACAGTAGTTAAACAATTACTTTTATCTCTATTAGATGCCCTTACTTCAAGGCATTGGGTAATGGGTACAGTTTTATCATAATCTTGTCTTTTACCTTCTTTATTTAATCTGCGTCCTAATATTGTAGCTTTGTTTAATCTTCTTCCACGTATTGCTGCTAGATTTTCAATTTCAACATCTTCTAAGATATCGTGAAGTTTAATGCCTTGATTATTTGGCTCAGTTATATTAAAATTAGCCCAATATAACCTAACACGGTTTTGAGCAGAAGTTAAAGCACTATTTAGCTTTACAGGTTCAATACCTAAATGCTCACTTATTATATCTTGATATTCTTGCTTCATTACTACATTTTCAAGTAGCCAATATTTAGGTTTTACTTCATGTAGTAATCTAACAAACTCAAAGAATAATTTACTTCTTGGATCTTTAAAGTTAAGTTGTTTACCACTTAGGCTAAATCCTTGACACGGTGAACCTCCAATTAATAAATCAATATGTGGAAAGTCAGAACCTTTCAGTTTAATAACATCTCCTACTTGTATTGTATTTTGGTAGTTTGTTTGTGTTACATTAATTACATGTCTATCAATTTCAGAAGCAAAGTATTTATTTACTTTAATATTTGCACGTTCTAAGGCTACTTGTCCGCAACTAATACCATCAAATAGGGATAGTACATTAATCATTTAGGTGAATTTTGTATTGGATGTAGGTTTTAGTATTTAAAATTTGATCTACCCTATCTTTAGATAAGTATACATCTTTTCCTTTTTTTAATTGTTTTAGCTCGTCTTTATTAAGATATCCTGATGCCCAATCTAAAAATGTTTTATTTATTCTATCAATTGCTTTTTTAGAAGTATTGTGTATAGTATCTTTAATTCCTGATTGATTTGATAGTAAATATAAATCCGGGAGGTGCAGCATAAGGAATCTAAAATATTGACCTATTTTTTTATCATTAGAACATTTTAAGAATATATAAGCTGCTGCAGAACTAGCTGAATCGGGGATTACTAATTCTATATTTTGGTTTTGATTTAATATATCAACTATAATATCCGCATAGCCCATCTCACCGCCATTACTTTCAATTACTAATAAAGCTTTTTCACATTCACTAATTGAATTTATCCATTCTATTAATTCTAATGTTGTTTCTTTATCAATTTGTTCATGTAATACAAATAAATGCATATTTTATTTTTTATTTTTAAGTGAGTTAATTAATTGCTCTACATATTCTGAGTAAGTGTTTAATTCATAATATCCATGTATTGAATAATAAACACTTTCTAAGACACCCCTATCATATGCTAATTGAGGGATTTCTTCTTCATCTAAGCGTAACCACTCATCAAACTCAGGAAGTGACATATTTAAAATAAAATCGGGTAAAAATTTATCTTCGTTTTCTGTTACTATTCTAGGTGTCATAACTTATTTATTTTAGAAATTGCGATATCTATATCATCACTATCTAAACATATAGCTTGTATGTCAACCATACTTTTGTTAAAAGTATCGTTATTTATTAGATTTATATTTATTTTAGTTTCGTAATAATTTTCTAAGAAATCTATAACTGATTTTTTATCCGGATAAGATATTTCTTCTTCTATATCAACTCTACCTTTTCTTTTAAGTGCAGGATCAAGTTTTTCTGGGCAATTGGTTGTCATAATAACTATAATATCACTTCTACTTAAGCTACCATCTAAACAGTTTAATAAAGTTGGTAAAGAAACATTAGTATTTTCTTTATTATCTCGTACTGGTACAGCAGCATCAATATCATCCAATATTAGTATCGCATTTTTTCCAATTGCATTAAAAGCTTGCTGAAAGAAAGAGTCACTTATTGATGCTATATTTAATATATATATATCTCTTTTTGTATAGTGCGCCAATGCTCTTGAAAACGAACTTTTACCGCTACCAGGAGGCCCTTTAAATAAACATCCTAAATACCACTCAATACCACGTTTTTCATATAACTCCTCACTTTTTTGAAATTTATCTATTTTATCTAAAATTATACTTTTGTTTGGGAAGAATATGTTATCGACAGTTTTATTTGTGTAAACGTAATCATGATGCCATGAACCATATTCAAACTTCATCATTTTTATTTTACCATCATCTGTAACTGGTCTCAATTTTAAAGCTTCTTCAAGTATGTATGATATTTGCTTTTTTGCTAAAAAGCCTTGTAATGTTATTTTGCCAAGATAAGCTCGCCTAAATGTAGAAGCATTTTCTAATTTTTGTCTTGATTTTTCTATTCTAACAATGTTAAAACCAATTCTACATAAGAAGAAATCTGAGAAATGTCTATATTTTATATTATCAGAATCATAGTCATCATTACTGTAATCATCTCCAAAATTTTCTACTAAGTATGCTTCAACACTTCTCATTTTCACAGGGTAATTTTCAGCTAACCACCATGACAATAATGTATAAAGTTCATCACTCTGCTCAACTGTAACTTTATATAAAAATAACCTTTTTATACGATTATAAATAAAACTAGGCAAAGGTTTTATATATGATAATATAGAATATAAAACAGTTGTTAAACCTCCTGCAATTAAGAAATCATTTTTTAAATAATCTCCATTTTTTAAATATTCAACTACTTCTAAGTATATTTGATTAATCATTTATTAATAATTTTTTTAAAAGCCGTTTCAGCAATAATTATAGCATCACAAATATGTTCCATTCTAGCTTTAACCATATCTCCATTTCCATTTCTTTCAAAATTAAAATACGGATGCAACTCTTCTGCTAAAGCCATAACATCGTTTTTTGATGCACTATTAGTTCCATTTACAAACTTTTTAACCTCAGTTGGTGTAACAGTAACCAAATTGTCTAAAAGCGCTAAATATGCGCATGACAGACCATAAGATTTCATAGCATTAGAACTCTTTGATCCACTAGGTAACTCTCCGAATGCTATTTTGGGTTCATAAATATCTATTACTTCTTTAATACCATGCATTGTTTTCTTGGCTCGTCTTACAGTATCTAACGCAATACTTCCATCTCCAGGTTTAGTTGTAAAAATCTTCCAATCTGTAAATAATAGTTTACTACCTTTATCAATTATACCAAATACTATACCGGTATTATTCATAGATGGATCCATACTTATAAATCTCATTGTTTATATTTTTTTTCTTCTTTTTTTATAAGTTGATCGTCTTCTCCTTGGTTTAGGCCCATGCTCTAATATATCTTTATAATCAGTAGCTCTCCAATCCCACCAACGGTTATACATTTTCCTATATGCATCAGACATGTCAATTTCTTCCTCTGTTAGTAAAGGTGCTCTTTTTGTCTTACGCATCCTTTTTTCATCTATTTCAATAAGACCAGCATATTCAGGAACTTCTTCCGCAGATATAACACCATCTGGAGCTATATAATAAAAATAATTAGGGCAAAGTATCCCATTTTTATAGTTATTATGTTTAATCACTTTTTGACTATCTTTAAGGAAATCAGAATGATCAATTTTTACTTCATATTCAGTACAGTATATTTTCGAGGCTTTTTTCATGAACATTAGAAAATCTGCTTCATAATCTTTTTCTGAGAACATATAAATATTTTCAAAAAATGCAACAGCTTTTCTTTCATACTCATACCAAATTCTAGATTGAATATACTCTTCACTAAATTCAAGCCTCTTTATCTCTTCTGTCGATTTCGTTTTGGATCTCTTGCGCTTTTTCGTAGTTTTCCTCATCTATAAAAGATTTTTGTAATTCTTCCAAGACATACATGGGTATTGTTTTTATATTATCTAAATCAACACCTTCATTTGAGTATGATTCATTAATAGTTAAAATTTTAGCAGCATTACTTAAATACAATATAGGATCAATATGAAAAACTCCTAAATTCGGTACAGTTATAATAATAACACCTGTGTCTTTTTCTACAGATAATTTATAAGAAACGGATTCATCGCTATTTATAAAATTATAGACCCTATTTGAATATAGTTTATAATTCCTATTTTTTTTCATGATTTAGTGTTTTTAAATTTAATTTTTCAATACCTTTTTCTAAGCTGTTAACACTCCAAGCCCAAACCCCAAAATTTTTAGATTTAGGGTAAACTTCTTTGGTATCTGTTTCAGAGTATATACGATTTTTAAAATCTATACAAATAGGTGTTTCTTTTTTGTAAAATGCTTCGTAATGTTCGCTATAGCCGGTATTTACTTTGTAAACATAGCCTATATCATTTTCAAATACTTTCTTAAAAGTAAAACCTTTTACTTCACTTTCCCCTACAAAAGTGTCTTCTATTTTTATAGTCATAATAATATTAATTAACAATTAACCTTTTTATAATTTTTCATATTAAAGATTTCTAAAGATGTTTTGGTTATTAAAACTTCTTTTTTTAAGATAGCTGAGTTGTCTGTATAAAAAGCTTTGTTATCCATCAATTTGTCAATATCAGAGTTAGTGAATTTGTACAAATAAGAGTTGTGGCCGTATTTTTTAACATAAGCTCTCCATCTAGTTATAGTAGCTGTAGAAAGTCCGGTATATTCAGCTAATTCATTTGAGTATATAGCGTTATTGTTAACATCTTTTCCTTTATTTATATACTCCTTTTTTAAAACTATAGAATATTCACAAGATGCCAATAAAAAAGACTTAAATTGTGTAATTGAAGATAAGTTGCTGATATCCATATTTGCATACCTATTTCTGCAATTTAAACTCGTTACAACTTTTCTATAACGATTAACTCTTAATTCTTTTAAGTTAACCCAACCTAATTCCTCTAATTTAGGTAAAACTTTGTACTTTTCATTGTTAGTAAATTTAAAGCTCGCAAAACAACCACCACAATCTGTTGCAAAATTCCTTAACTTATAATAAAGGTATAACTCCTTTAAGTTGTTTTTTACAAACTTATTATTAAAGTGGATGTTTACTAGCATTTTTAAAAAATTATTCTTGAACCGATTTACCATACTATATGGTTTTCCATAAAGTACTCATATATTATAACGCATTGTTTATTAAAATAGTTCCAACTAACATTAATTATTTTTATTTAATTAATAATTTTATCTAATTAATTATTTTATCCAAATTGATTGATATTAAATTCCGGTTCAAGAATTAAGTTTTTGCGCCGCATTATTGTAACAATATAAGTTACCTTAATTAAAAGATTGTTAGTGTATTAAAATAATTGTAATAAATTTATACAAATTTTGTACCCTAAACACATTTTATGTATATTGTATAGTATATTTGTATATATATATGTAAAATACATGGATTTAAAAGTTGGAAAAAGAGATAACAGTATTGTATTAAAAGGTAAAACTAAACTTAGTAATGAAGAATATAATAAAAAATTAATATATTCTATAAGTGGATTATATGTACCTATTGATTTCTGGTTAACAGAAAGAGAGACTGATTTTTTATCCCTCCTTATTAAAGTTATTATGTCTGGAAACAGAGATATATTTTCAGATGAAGCTTTAGAGTTATTTAAAGAAAATGGTTTTAAAAATAAAAATACAGTTAAAGTCTGGGAGAAGAGAGTTTCTGATAAAGAGTGGATAAGAAGAGAAAAAAAGCAAGTTTATCTAAATGATATTTTAGAGTTATGTATAGTAAGTAAAAGTATAGTTTTTGATTTAACTGTTGAAAATGGATAATAAATTATTAACTAAAATAATTAAGGAGATAAACTTAAATGACTTACAGAATATTTCCAAAATTGACTCTATAGCTTTATCTGTTGATGCATTTAATATTGTAACTAAAGAGTTATCTGAAGAAGTTGGATTTGAAGTTAGTATTGAAGATTTTTTTATGTTAGATATTTTCCTAATGCCGACACAATCTGGCATTAATTATAAATTACTTTATAATGCAGAAAACAAATATTAAAGAAAGAAAAATCGAAAGTTACGAGATAGCTACTAAAAATAGTATAGAAGAAGCTGCAGAATACGCAGGTATTTCTGTAGGACAAGGTGAAGAAATTTTAAGGTTTTATTTTAATAGAATATATAATCTTTTATGTGATGATAGGATGCCAACAATAAAACTTCCTTTTATTGGTAAATTTTGGCCTACTATTGGAGGAATAGGAAGAGTTATAAGAAGATCCTTTACACAATTTAAAAAAGGTAGAATACCAAGGTTTCTACTTATAAATAGGATTCGCCGGTATTGGCCAATAAAACAACGTATACAGAGGTTCTATTTTAGGAAATATAAAATGATTAGAGATTTCCTAAATAAAGGTGAAACTGATGTCGTTTTAGAGAATGCTTGGCAATATTGGAGAAATATACCTATGGATTTTCAAAAAGAACATAATAAAGAAACTGATAGGTATAAAAAAGAATACTATCACGGCAGGGCACAAGGCAGGTTTGATAGATTTGAAAAAAGATAATTAATATGGATATTAAGAATAAAGGAATTACATGGGAGTATTATGAAAGATTTCCTTTTGGAGGTGTTGTTGTTACACCAGAAAATAAAAAAGAATTAATTAAAGATAAGGCGAGGGAGTACCATGATAAAGAACCTGAACTAAGTACTGCTGAATGTGTACAAAAAGCAAAGGGTTTTATAGAACTAAATAAAAAGATGTATGATGCATACTTAAAAGGTAAACAGTATTTTAAGTTTAAAGGAGAAAAATACCCTGTTATGGATACATCAAGATTAGAACGATTTAAGGAACAAGCTGCTAAACTAAGTGAAAAGTGGAGCAATATGGATGAAAAAGAGAAGGATGAATATATAGAACAACTAGGAAAAAACGAAGAAGAATAAATGTTAATATATATCAGTAATTATATTACTTGATTTAAAAAACTTAAATTGATATTTCAAATATATTAGTTAACACAAAACAAAAAATAAATTATAAAAAAGATATGGATTATAAAAATGAATTTTTTAAACAATTAAAATATTTTAAACAAGATAGAAGTTATTTTAATGATTATGATTGGTTAGATATTACATCTGAAAATAATCATCCTAAAATACTTACAAGAATGTTTAAAATGGATTTAGGTGAAGGTATCAAGAGTAAAATTTTAATCCCTGATCCAGTAACAGGAGAAATGAAAACCAAAGATAAGGTTATGACTAATTCAATTAGAAATATTGGAATAGTTATAAAAAGTAATTCTAAAAATTATAAAGAAGGTGATTTAGTATATTTACCGGCTTCAAAAGTATTTGGGGAAGACTATAATCCAGATTTTATAACTGCTTATAGTTTATCTAACTCTAACTTAGAGCCAATATTACCAGAAGGTTTTAGGAAGAAACTTCCTATGATAGAAATTAATTATAAGGATAAGAAAATTGTTTTACCTTGGAATAAAATCGAAACAGAATTTGATCAATTAACTTATCTTTTTGATGAGTATGATATTTTAAGTAGTTATAAATTATAGATATGGATGTATTATTTTTTAGTTTACTATTTCTATTTTTAGTAGGTATACTAGCCTTAGATAAAGTTATAGGGATAAAAAGTTTACTAAAACACATTGGGATAAAAGGTTTTAGTAATATAAATAAAAATAAAGTACAAGAAATTAGAAAGTGGTCTGAAATAAAAGCAGATGGAGCTGATTTCAACTATGAAGAACTTGATGAATATTTAACAACATTTGCAGATAGGGTTATTAAATGCCAAGAATGTTGGAAGGCAGGAAAATGCGTAAGCTGTGGTTGTAATATAAAAGGTTTGATGTACAACCCATTAGCCTCTTGCGATCAAGAAAAATGGGTAAGTTCTAATAGTATAATATTGAAGAAAAATAATTAATTTAATTTATAAAATGGGCAGAAATGGATAAAAATATAACTGGAAAGAATATAACTAGATGGGAAAAATATGACATTGATTTAGGTGAAGTTGAATTAAACAAACCAGTAACAAATACAATTAAATGTACACAAAATCCTGATTTAATTGATTATGTTTATGCTAAATGTTCATGTTCAGATCCATCAATACTTATTGATGAAGAAGGTAATAAAGAGTTAAAAGTTATATATACAGCTTATGATAAAGGGGATATAAGTAGATATATATATGTTAAATTAGATCCGGAAATACCGGAATACACAAAAGATGAGAATAATAAACGAATTACAAATCCTCTGTTAAGGATAGTAAGATTTCACATCACAGGTAAATGTATTTAATTGCATTCTACATTTAAATACAATTAACCTCTCATAATGTCCTACCTCGGCTCTGGGGGTATCCTCTGCCTCCAGGCCATTTTTCAAAAAAAAAAATTAAACATGAAATATTTAGATAAAAAAGAAAATTATTTAAAAGTTAATTTACAGTGTAAAAATTGTTCAACATGTCCTGATGTTACTATTGATGTTGAGAATGATAAAGTTTTATTAGAAGATGATCATGGGAATACTAATAAATGGACAGTTGAAAATTTTAGAGAATTAGCTTCTCAGATTAAGAGTGGAGCATTTGATAGTTATTTGTAGATATGAAAATAAAGATTAACAAAACAAATTTACAAGAGCCACATAGGCACAGAACTGATAGTTTATATTTTCATTGCGATATAAAAAAAGAAGATAAGATTACTATAAATAGAGAACATTGTAAAGAAGAAAAAAATATAAAAGTTGCACGTAGCTATATTAAAAGATATTGAAGGTAGTTTTTGGGAGCAAAATCCAGCACTTAAAATAGTTAGGCCATTTTCTGATTTTTATAAAGAGAAAAACTCGGATTTAATAATGAAGGCTATTTATTTAATCTATGATGCTAAATCTCCTTTATTTGCTACAGAAATATCTGAAACTGATTTAGTTAAAGATGTAAATGAAAACTTTATAAAAGATAAAGACTTTGTATGGGATGATTATGTTCACATAGTTGAATCATATAAAGAATATTGTACTTCAAGTTTGCATAAGTCTTTAATTAAAATGAAGGATGAAATTTTTGACATTGAAAGTGCCATAAAAAATTTATCTTTCGAGGATGAGGTTGAATATGAAATGAGGATTAAATTAAATAAATTAAGAAGAGATTTACTTAATGATGCAATTGATTTAGAATTGAAATTCAAAGAAGAAGTTGGAGAACAAGAATTATTTGGAGATTATGATCCAAGTGAAATAGAAATATGGGGATTAAATGGTGGAATTACTTAACAGAAGAATAGAACATACTGAAACTGATGATTTTGCTATTGACTTATTTCCATATAAGGTAAAAAACAGAAAATTATTTTATCATAGAGACCACCCTAAGAATTTAAGTCCACATAGTTTTAAGTATAAGAAATATTGGTATAATGATTTCTTAAATCCTTGTTTAGAGGGGAAGTGGGTTTTTGATAAGGATGAAGATAATAAATTAGATGAAGGAACTTGGGTATATATACCACCTAAGTTGTTTTTTTATGTAAATTATCCTTTTATTGTTGATAAGAGAAGGAATCCTGTAAATGCTTATTTAAGAGACAATGAATGGATAATTTTCACTTACCTTCTGTGCGCAGAGGGTTTTTCTGGTTTTGAGGATGACGATAAGTATACTTGTAATAGGTACTTAAAAAAATTAATTGATGGTAAGAAGTTAACCGATTTCGACAAGAAAAAAATAGATAATAACCCTTTTCTTAAAAAACCAAATGGAGAATGGAAAGAGTATGTTGATCCTTGGATTTATTTAACAGAGGTTTATTTAATAACAGACAAACGTAATAAACCTTTAGGTAGACCTATAGTTGATTTAATGCCGGATGAAGATACAGGAGAACTTAGACCTGTTGGTTATAGTAATGGTTATTACAATGTTATTATATTAGCAGCTAGAACTTTAGGTAAAAGTTTTAGTGTATTTATTGGTGAATTTTTACACGAGTGGATATTTGGAGATGTAAGAAGATTTGAAGATAGGGCTGATATGAATAAACCTGCATTATATGGTATAGCATCATCTGATTCTGCAGCGTTAGGAAAAACATTAGAAGCCTTTGAAAGAGCATATAACTTACAACCTGGTATGTATGACTACCCCAAAAAGAGCCAAGCTAAATCAGAAAAGTCTAAAAAAAGATGGGGTGCATATTATAAGAAATTTACCGGTAGTTGGAAAACAACATCAAGATCAAGTATTATACATGAGTTAAAATCTAAAAGTCCACAACAAAAACCTTTGAAAGGTGGTCAAGCACAAGTTCAAATAATACAAAGGAGTGATGTTAAAGCTTTTACTGGTGATAGATACAAAAGACAATATATAGAAGAGGTTGGATTTCAATCAAATTTAAAATCAATATATGCATCAGCTAAAGATGCAATATTAGTCGATGGAGAATGGGTTGGTCAACTTATTATGTTAGGTACAGGTGGAGATATGGAAGCTATTAGGGAACCAAAAGAAATATTTGAAAACCCTGAACTTTATAATATTTTCCCAATACCTAATTATTGGGAGAAAGGTAATAAAAAATGTGGTTTATTTCTTTGTACTTTATATAAAGGGAAAAACAGAGATAATGATGGTAATACAGATTTAAAAACTGAGTTATTTGTTGAGATAGCAAAAAGGATAGAAGAAAAAAAGCAGAAATCTATATTAGATTTTTCTAATGACTTAATGTGGAATCCTTTATATCCAAAAGAATTACTTAGACCTACAACAAAATTAAATATACCTAAATCAGGTATACAAGACCACCTTAGAGATTTAACAGCTATGCAATTAGGTGGCGGAAGCTATTTTGAAAAATTTTCCTCTATAGGAACTTTAGAAGATAGTGTAAATGGAATTTATTTTAAATCTGATTTTTCAGGGAATCTTGAGCCCATATTAAAATATGGGGATGAAGAAAAAATAGAAAATAAAAATGGTGCTTGGATTATATATGAAGCTCCTATGTTAAATGCACCTGAGGGTTTGTACTATATTTTAATTGACCCTATCAGAAGATCAATTGGTGGTTCTTCATTACAAGCTATTTATGTTTACAAATCTGATTATGCATTTGATAATGAAGGAATGTTTGATACAATAGTTGCATCATTTGTAGGAAGGAGAGATAATATAGATGATGGTTTTTATGAAGCGATAAAAGCTGCATCTTATTATAATGGTAAAATATTTTCAGAAAATAATGCTGAAGGTTTTGCTGAATATGTTTTAAGAAAAAATTATGAACATTTTATGCTACCTACACCTTGGAATTCTATTGCATTATCTAGAGGTATTACACCACAAAAATTAAGAAAAAGTGGCTATCAATTTGGATATGACGCACATGAAAGAACTAATATATGGAATTTATATAAATTAGGAGAATGGTTAAATAAAGAAATTGAATGGGATAAGGATGGTATTTGTATTTTAAGAAATTACCATAGAATAAAAGATCCAAGATTTCTTTCTGAATTAGTAAGTTTTGAAATAGAAAACAAAACAAATTTTGATGCTGTTTCAGCTATGATGGGGTTACCACTTATTCTTGCTAACACTGAAGGAATAGAAATAGAAATACCTTTAGAGGACGATGATGATCCTTATGATAAATATTCACATCAACAATTAAATTATAAACCAAGGCCAATGGCTAAGATTAATCAATACTAATGGGAGTTATTAGCAGTAACATAAAATATAGGACTTCTAAAAAACAAAAAGAAGCAAATAATTTTAAACGACAAATAGATATCATGGACACTTATGATACCTATTATGGTACATACCGTGATCATAAAATGCTTACAAAGTATAAAATTAATTATGATTTAATGAATGGTCGTTTAGATACAACTTTATATAAAGTAGAAGATACTTTTAAAATAGATGGGGAGTTGGTAACTTTAGACATGGGAGAAGTTCCACACAATCCCATTATATCTCAAGTTTGTAAAACATTAGATGGTGAAAATCGAATGTATCCATTTAAACTAAGTGTTAAAGAAGTTTCTGAATATAGTGAAAGTTTAGCTGAAGAGGAGTACAGAAAAATGCTAAAGGATAGTTTTGACAAAAGGTTTATACAACCTATAAAACAAGCTTATATTCAAAACTTTATGCAGCAAAATCAAATTTCTAATATTGCACAACTTCAACCTGAAATAATAAATCAAATAGAACAAGAGGCTAATAACAATGCTAAAGTTATGACTCCAAAAGATATTACGGAGTATATGCAGAATGATTATTTATCTCCAATAGCAAAACAAGCTCAAGAACTTATTAATTGGTTTGAATTACATTTTGATTTAAAGAGGCAATATGACAAATCTTTTGTACATATGTTAGCTACTGGTGTTAGTTGTTTTTATATTAATATTGGTACACATGGGCCAGAATTTGAATATATAATTCCTGATGAAATAACATATGGAGGCTCTAGGAATAAAGAGTGGATTCAAGACATGGATTGGGTAAGACGAGAAACATGGATGACTATACAAGAAGTTACACAAAAATATGGTGAATATTTAAGAGAGTCTCATTGGAAGGAATTAGAGCGTATGTTAGAACCTGTTTTTGGAACTGCAAAATATCCATTAACAGATGATAGTCCAAGTCAGAGAAAATATCAATATGAAATATCTGTAAAAGGCGAAGAATTAAATAAAAAATTTGGAAGCCAAGATGACAGAAAAAAGGAAAATTTCCCAAATATTGCAGCAGCAAAAGCATACATAGAAGAACAATGGGGCAGTGATGTATCATTATATGATTTTGGTATACGTGTTTGTCATTTTGTTTGGAAAGACAAAAGAAAAATGTATAAAGTATTTAGAATTAATGAAGAAGGCGGAATAGATATACAGTATAGAACTGAAGATTATGTTGAAAACATAGAAAAAGATATTTTAATAAAAGAAATATGGGTAGATGTAGTTTGGGAAGGCACTAAGTTAGGAACTAATGATCCAATTTATTTAAATATTAGAGAGTTACCTTATCAATGGAAAAATATTGATTCACCTTATGATGTTGAGTTACCATATGTTGGTAAAGCTTTCAACACATATAATAACAGATCTTTAAATGTATCTATTGTTGATTTAGGAAAGCAATTTCAAAGAGATGTTGATATGGAACTTGCTCAGTTAAAAAAAGATTTAAGAACAAATACGGGGCAAGTTTTTGTGTTTTTAAAAAGCATGAAACCAGATAATATGACATGGAGTGATTTTTTAAATGTTGCTAAAGATCACAATTTGCTTCTAATAGAAACTCAAAAAAGAGGTTTTGGAAATGTAGACCCACAACTTATCAAAAGTGTTAACATGTCAAAAATGAGTGATATAGTTGGGCGTATACAGATGATTAATGATATGATTGAAAGATTGTATAAAGCAATGGGATTCAATTCTGTTAGGATTGGACAAGTTGGTCAATACGCAGGGCAAAGCAATATTTCATCTCAACAACAGTCATCATACAATCAAACAGAGCCTATGTTTGATTCACATAGAGAAGTTTTTGAAAAATCGGTAAATAGACTTATTAATATATCCAGACCTTATTTTAAGGAAAATATGGAAAAATTAAAAAATGTTTTATCCGCAACAAGTTATGAAGAGTTAAGAGTTGGTTATCCATTTTGGTATTCAGAATTTAATGTAAAGATTGAAAATTCTGGAAAAATGGCAAGACAGATAGAATTTTTAAGAAATCAATTACAAGCTTTTATTCAGAATGGAATGTCTCCAGGTGATATTGTAGATTTATCATTAGCAGAAACGAGAACTGATTTGATAAATATAATGAAACGTGTTGATAAAAAACAACAAATGCAGTTACAACAGTCTCAACAAATAGCTCAACAACAATTTGAACAACAGCAGCAATTAGAAGCTCAAAAACATCAACAAGATTTAGACATTAGATATAAAATGCATTTAGATGTTTTAAATAGTCAACAAGAAAGAGAAATAATAAGAGCGCAGACTATTGCTAATGCAAATGATATAAATAAAGATGGAATTCATGACTTAAAAGAAAGTAAAGAATTACAACTTAAATTTGAAAGAGAAAAATTAGCCGAAGAAGTAAAATTAAAGAATAGAGAATTAGATATAAAAGCAAATTCTACCAAAAATAAGTAACATCTTTATAGAAAATACAAAAAATAATTTTTTACAAACACAAAAATTAAAAATCATATAATATATTTACAATGGAAAAGGATAATACTAAAAACAATAGCTGGGGAGTTACTGTATTAAATAACGATACAAAACCTGATTTTTCATATGTAGAAGAATTAAAAGGAACTGTTCTTTTAAATCCATCTCAAGAAAACATAGAACAAACTTCTCAAACTGATATTAACTCAGATATTGCAAATGAGAATAATATTATCAATGGAAGTAATAACATAGATAATAATGAAAATAGTGAATCATCTACAGATAATATTAATAAAACTAACGATTTAGTAGATGATAATAAAAAAGATGAAAATACTGAATTTGAAAGTTCTTCTGAACATAAAAAAGAGGAAGAAAATAAAATTGAGCAAGAAATTGAAGTTGACGAAGAAGAAATAGAAGTTGCCCAATTTTTTGGAACTTATTTAAAATCAAAAGGAATATTAGAAGAAGATTTTAAATTAGAAAATGAAAATATGACTGTTGATTCAGTTATAAATGCATTAAGAGAAAAAGAATCCAAACAAATAGAGGCAAATATTGATTCAAAATATCAACAATTATTATCTTCTGCTGGAGTAAATGAACAAAATATATCTTTACTACAAGCCATCGAAAATGGTACACCTATAGATGAGATATACGTAATAGATAGATTTAAAAAATATTCAAATATAGATATTTACGAAGCTGATGAAAATTTTACTGATAAGATGTTGCAAGATTATTATAAACAACGTGGCTTCTTAGAGGATGAAATTGATGATAGGATGTTAATTATAGACTCAGATGATAAAAAAAGGGAATCTGAATTAGAAAAAGCAAAGAAACATTTTTCTGAAAAAATAGAAATTTTTAACGAAGAACAATCTAAACAAACTGCTTTAAGAGAAGAGCAAATACAAAAAGAAAAAGAATATAATTTTAAAATATTAGATAAAGCTTTAGTAAAAGGAGAGTTAAAAAATGAAAAGCTATCTCCTATGGAAGTAGAAAAGCTAAAAACTTTTTTTAACGATAAAAAAATATTTAAAATAGAAGGTAAAGATGTAGAATTAACAGAGTTTGAAAATTGGTACTATAATCTTTCAAATTTTGAAAATTTACTATATCTATTTAAAATAGATAAATTTAGATCATTAGAAAAAGAGCAATTAAAGACTCAAATAACAAACGAGGAAAACGAAGAATTAAGAATGGCTATGGCTAAAATACATAATCGTTCTCAAGGATTTAAATCAATAAAAAAACGAAATAGTAAAAATTCTGACACAGCTTATGTTCCAAAAAAAGCTGGTCGGTATGAAATAGATTTATCATAATAAAATATTAGGACATTTAATTAAATAAATAACATGAGTGGAATTAGAACAACGCCATATCCATCGAAGTATATTGTAGATATGCAAGGAGCAAATGGCGAAAAGTATTTTAGTAGTCATTTTGATTTTCAACATTTGCTAACTGCAGCAGGTGGAACTGGATCATACTACACAGATTTAACAGAGTTAGCAAAAGGTTTTTATGCACAATCTTCAAATACAATTTCTGAAGGTAAAGCGCCTTTCTTGCAGTGGTTAAAAGGTACATCTGGAGTAAAAGATGTAAAACACAACGAAGTTCGTTGGAGAACTTATAGTAAGCCTATAAGAACATTAACATCTTTAGGTGATGCAAATAATGAACAAATTACTTATTTAGGTTCTAGTGGTAAAGAATTTTTATTTAGAACAGAAATTAATCACTTACAACCATCTGATTGGGTATCTCCAGTTGAAAACGGAAGAGCGCAAATTGAGATTGTTGATCATGGTAGGTCAATACCTGGCGGAACAGAGTATAGAGCTGTTCTTGTAAATAAAGATACATTTATACCTAGAGAGTATTTAAAAGTAGGTAAATTGTGGAAAAGATCAGGACAAGCTGCATCACACTTATCTCCGTTATCAGGTAGAGCAGGTACTTTTTCATTCAATGTAGGATTTTCTTACATTGAGTTTGGTATTCCTATGCATACTATGACTAAGGAGATGTCTATTGATGAAGAAACTCACTTAATGGAAGGTTCATTAATGGTTGCTGCTCAGTTTGATGATAACACAATGATTGCAGGAATTACTAATAAAATGGAGATGGAATTTGAAGCATCTTTTGAAAGAGAGATGCAAGAAATCTTGATTAATGGACAAATGACTAGAGGTAGTGTAGACCCTGTTTCAAGAAAGCCATATACAACGACTCCCGGTTTGTATGCTTATTTAGAGGAATCTAATATTATTACATACAATCCATTTACTAATTCTATCGACATGATTATTGATCAAATCAAGTCTTATTGGTACGATAGAGTTCCTGTAAACCAAAGAAACTTAGTATTAATGACAGGTTCTGGTGGTTTAGAACTTTGGAATAAGTGGATTGTAGAAAAATTTGGAGCACAGGCAGTCCAAGTAACTGAAAACTTTGTATTAAAAAGTTCTGAAAGTTGGGATTCTAACAAAAAAGGGTTTGAATTAGGAGCATATCAATTTACAAAGTATTCTGTTCAACCATTCGGTAGTGTTGCTGTTGGTTATATGCCTATGTTTGACGATACATTGTTTGATGCTAAATACATGCCTGGTTCATCATATACCATACGTTCACACGAATTCATGGCTTTTGATTGGGGGGGTGGACAACCTAACGTTCAACTACTTGAAAGATCTAATAAATCAAGAGATATTCAAATACCTGGTTTTTGGTCTTCTTATGGCCCAGTAGGTATGAAAAACCCACTCTTTAAAACTGTGGGGGATCAGAATATTGGAGATGCATATTTAATTAGAAAGAGTAGAACATTTGGTTTAGCCGTAATGGATGTAAGTAGAATATTATTATTTAGGCCTTCCGCTTAAATAATTTAGATATAAAAATTGGGGATGAAATACTCCCCAATTTTTTAATTTATAAATAGTAAATTTAACATGGAAAGAGAAGTAATTATTTTAAAAAGAAAAGGCAACTTAGGCCAACTAAAAACAAATGGGGATATATATAATCAACAAAATATTGACCCAAATTCTGAGGGACAATTTTCTGGAGAAACTTTAAGTAAAGATGAACCATTACTTGGTGTAATGATGAATTTAACTCCATTTTGGAAGGGTGATAGATGGGCTTTTGATGGTCAAGTTTCAGATTTAAAAAGAATAGCTAAATCTTTAGGTTTAACGGATTCTACAGGAGATATTATAACTGTTGATGAAACATCTTTAGTTAATAGATTTGACCCATTTTTTAGCCATATGTTTTTATGGACTTCAACTAAAATGGTAGGATCATCTAAAACATTAACAAATGATAGTGCAATTGAAGAGTTTTATATGAGGGTCTATAGAGATAGGTCAAATGTAAAACAATCTAACAAAGTACAATCGAAATTTGATACAGAAGGTTCTAAATTAGAGATAATCAGCCCTAAAATAGAAAAAGAGACAAAGGCAAAAAATATTAGTAAAAAGGTAAAACTTACTACAATATTTGGAGGAATGAGTCATGAGAGAAAGAAAAAGATTGCAGCTATTTTAGATCCTCCGGGATATTCTGATAATTATAATGACCCTGAAGCATTAGATACATTAATTTATTCTTATTGTATTGATGGCAATGAAAAAATGCCAGGTACAAAAAGATTGTATTCTGATATGTTTTTGATGTTTAGCGACATGGATAATACACAATTAGATGTTTACACTGCTGTTTATTCTGCAATTAGAAAAAATCTAATAAGGAGGTCAAAGACTGGTTATACATTAAAAGCTGTTCCTATATCAGGCGATTCAATTATCACGGATGAATTACTTATAAACTTCTACATGCATAACGACAACTTAGAAAAATTTGATGAATTGTTAGAATTGTTAGAGGAATTTGCATAATAATGATATCTACTAGAAAGATTATATTTAACGTAAGACGTAAATTAAATGCGTTTATTAGTGGTGAAGAGCAAGAGTATAAACTTCTTGATTTAATACCTTTAATAAACGAGGCTTATCAAATATATGTTACAAATATAATCCCTTTAGCAGAGATGGACATTTATTATAAAAACATATTAAGACCATTATTAGTAAAAGATCAAAAATTAAATTTTTCTAAAAATGGTAATAAATATATAGCTAGTTATCCAAAAGATTTTTACAAAAGAGTTAATCAAATTGCCAATGTTTCTTGTGAGGGCTGTAAAGAAAATAAAGAAATAATACCAAGACTAGTATTTAGTGACAAACTTTATGAAGCCCTTAGAAGCCCATATAGAAAACCAAGTTTTGAATGGGAACAATTAATAGCAGATGATTCGGGAGATTCTTTACATTTATATTTAGATAATAAATCTAAACTTGAGAATATTCGTATAGATTATTACAAAAAGATTGTTCCATTACAAGCTCCAAGTTTACTAAAATGTGCAAATGAATATGAAGAACCTGATGAAACCATTATCAAAGAAGATGTTGATTTTGTATTAGATGAAGATTCAGCTATAAAAGTAGAAGACATTGCTGTACTTATAGGTCACAGAGACGTAAAAGATATAGAAGGTTTTCAAACACAATTACAAAAATATATACAACGAAAAAATTTAATTTAACATATTTATAATCATGAGTAAAAAAATAAGATACACAAGACACATAAGTACTGAGGGAAATCTTGGTTTTGTGGCAAGTGGAACCGCTTTGTACAGCGAGTATGAAGATAATGGAACTATTATCAAGAAATACAATGTACCGCCAAAAGCTTTGGCTATGTGGATTGAAACCAAAGATGGTTCTATACCAACAACTATTGAGCCAGCAGATCTTACCACAGCAAATCAAATTTCTAAACTAAAGATTGGAGTTGGTTATTCTAGTATGAACAAGAAAATTTCTGATGGAATTAGAGAGCTTGTACCATTACAAATTGATGGATGTAGAATTGATACACTTAATGCATTTGGCCCTAAGTGTGCAGTGCCTCATATTGAGGCTATTTATCCAGGATGTCTTAGTTGCGAAACATTAACAGCTAGATATAGAATTTATGATAATGACACATTATCTTGGGTAGGAGCAACACATGTAAACAAACAATTTGAACAAAGAGTTGTTTCTTACACACCTGATTGTGAAACGTGTGATGGCTGCGACCAAACAGTATCCTGTGATGAAATGGTTTGCGGATTAGTTGATTTACTTAACAATGATTCACAACATTATCTTAAGGATGGTACAATTTACCCTCATACATCACCTCAAGGTTGGGGTACAGATGTTCCAGTAAAATTTGTTAAGATACACCCTAATTTCAAAGCATACTGCATTGCTCCTGAAGTAGGAACGGATTGTACTGATTGTAATGCGTTTGCAAAGCTTACAACTTTCACTGTAAACAATACTCAATATACATTCAATCTAACTGATCCTGCCGATGACACAAAAACATTAGTAGACCAATTGGAATTGGCTGCAATGGAAATTGAAAAAGCTTTTAAAGCTGAGTTAGGAAAGCACAGTGGTTTTGCAGTAGTTACAAGAGGACAAGGGCAATGTTGTCCTGCACAACTTTTTGTAAGTACATGTGATGACACTTTTACAATTACAGGATTAACAGAGTGTTCTGATGCTATTACTTCATTTCCTGATTTTGTAACTGCTTCTACATGTCAACAATGTGGAAGTTCAGGAACAACTGAAACTCCTAATTGTGGTATTGCAGCTATAGCATTACAACCAAAATATGATTGTGAAGAATTAGATATTACACAACCTAAACAATTTTGGGGCAGAAGGGTTGAGCTTGAAATTATTTCACCTTCTGGTGTATTGAATCCGAAATGGTCTAAAAAGGCTACATTACTTGAGCCTAAATTACCTGCTAACTTTGGGAGTCAAATTCAGTTTGCTGAGTTTAACAATGTTTACGAAGAGTTAGGTGATTTTGGAGATATCGGAGATCATAGATCAGGTTGGTTAGGTTTACCTAGTAAACAATCTAAACTAAGAAAAGCAGTTAGAGCGAGATGTGATAAATCATATTGTACATATCAAATCGGATTTTCTACATTTGACAAATTCGGAATAACTGGTATGGGTACATATCAATCTTTTGGAATTGAAGGTAATATTGATGTACCTGAAAATGATTCAACTACTAAAACTGCAGTAGAGGCTCTTCTTACTAAACTTAAAACACTTAGTCCAGAAAGTTGTGAAGTTATTACAGCTATCAATTGTGCAGGAGACCAAATATAACATATTGAATAAAAGATAGCCCAAAAGGTGATTCCTTTTCTATCCATATCAATTCTTAGGGGTGGCGTAAAAACCACTCCTAATTTTGAATTTAAAATACAATTAAAATGTTAAAAAAGACAAAAAGTGGTATTCCACCACTAGAATTAAAATTAGCACTTAAGGAAGCTGCAGAATGCGGATGTGGTATGGTATGTGACGAATGTTACAGTTATATTACATTAAAAAATTATAACTCTACTACAGGTGATGTAGAGGGGTATGTTGCTTTATATGTAGTTGATGGAGCTCTTGTAATTGACTCTGTTGAAAATACAAGAGCTGCACAAAAAGCATTTAAAAATAATCCTTTGTAGTTTTATAAAAATAAAATGTCTGTTGGGTGAAGAATAACAGGCTTTCTCAATTTAAAGCACACTTTTTAAAAAGTAAATATAAAATAAATGCTTTGTTCTTGTGTAACTGCTGGTAAGTTTGAGTTCTTTATAGAAGAAATGTGTGATAAATCTTATTACACTGATTTTTCGATTTGGGAAGATGGTGAAGATTATGAAATACCTGTAACATATAAAGTTATCGTAAACGACAGTACTGAAAAAGTGGCTGAACTTGATATATTTACACACAAGCCTAATTTAATAGAACTTAAAGATGGAGTGTATGAAATATGTTTTGAAAGTTGCGGCATAAAATATACAAGAACTATGGCAATAATTCCTACATTAATCTGTTGTTTAGATAGATATAAAACACAATACGATTATGATAGGGAAAAATCTCTTTTATTAGAATCATATATTGATTTTATAAAAACTAATGCACAATTTAATCACACTAGAATCGCAGCAGAATATTTTATTAAAGCAAAGGCATTAATAAAAAGATTAAACTGCGATTGCCAACTTAATAAATAATGAACGATTTTTTCTCTTCTTGTTGTTGTTTCCCATCATCTGAAAGCTGTTCAACTCCTGCAGGTTGTGACTATGGCCCTTGTTTAGTAGCTAGTCATATATTACTGTGTGAAGAAGATTCTGTTGCATGTAATGAATCTGGGCATATTCTGTGGGAAAACACAAAAATTAGTACAGAAGTTTGTACAGGAGAGCCTACATTTACTATAATTAGCCACAGTGATAATTTAACCAATGTAAATGTTAATTCTACACAATTGAACTTTTCTGTTGTAGATGGTATAAACGGAGCTGACGAAAGAGTTGGTAAAATAACTTATAGAATATCATGCGATGGGCTTAGTACAGAAGGAACAGTTACTATTTTAATAAAAAGTAATTGTCATGGTGTTATTTGCGGAAATGGCACTGTTTGTGATGATTGTTCTGGGGAATGTGTAGCGATATCTCCTGATATTTCTACTAGCAGTTCAGATGCAACACCTGATTTAAGTATAACACCATAATTAAAAGAAAACAAAAATGTTAACAGAACCTTTAAATTTATATAACGGTAAAGAAATTACATTCAGCATTGATGCTACAAATAATGGTACAATAAATAGTAATAATACTTTTGTTTCTTTTAATTTTCCTAATGGAGTATCATATAAAAATTCATCACTACCTGCTGGAACAACTTGGGATAATGTTTCAAAAGTTTGGGATATTGGACTTTTAACAGCAGATACAACAATAACAGCTACATTAACAGTTGTTGTTGATGATATTTCTATATTAGAAGCAAGAAAAAATACTGAATGTGAAAAATGTGGAGATATTACTTATAATACTATTAATTGGGAAATTAGTAATTCTAGCGAAACTGATTTAAATATAACTAATAACGAAGGTAAATTAGTTATACAAGGAGTTAAATCTGATGTAATTACTTCTGAAGTATTAACAAGCGGATCCGGCAATAGTAATATTTCAGCAAGTGTTAAAAACAGATTATTTTATTTAATAACTGATATTAATAGCGGCGGAGACGTTAAAACATTACCGGATATTTCAACTTTAACTACAGGGCAAATAATAACAATAAAAGATACTTCTGGCAACGCAGGTACAGACAATATAACTATAGAAACTTTTTCAACAGAAACAATTGATGGTGCTTTATCTTATGTTATTAATACAGATTATGGTTCTATTAATTTGTTATTTAATGGAATAAATTATAGCATAGTTTAACAAATATTGTAATAAAAAATATTCCAACATAATTTGTAATAACAAATTAATATATTATTGTAATTGTAGGTTAATATAAACAAATAATAATGAGCATAACCAACGAAATAAAAAGATATATAAACCGTAAAACATGTTGTGTTATACGCCAATATAATACGTTATCAGATTTTCCGGATATAGGATCAAAAGGCTCACTTTATATAGACAAATCTACTGATAGTATTTATTATTGGAATGGTTCTGTTTATGAATTAGTACTTAGCACCGATTTTTTAGATGATCGTTATTATACGCAAAGTGAAGTTGAAGCTTTACTTGCAGATAAAGTAGACCTTGATGCATTAGAAACTACACTTACTTTATATGGTACAACTACTACTGAAGTTATAGGAAACGAAACTTATTTTCAACTTGTTACAAATGTTGAAGATGCAAGATATAATGACACAGAACAAATTATTACTAGTCCAGCTATTTCTTCTACAGACTCAAATAATCCAGACATTATAGGTCGTTTAATTGCAGATGCAGGTGTTGTTAGTGAAATTATTCAAGATAGAACAATAAATACAATAGGGCAAGTAAGAAAATCGATTGGGAACAATAATGAAAATCCAAGATTAAGATTTACTGTTTATAACTCCAATGATTTAACACCTGCTAATTTTATAGCTAGAAGTGGTTACACTGATTTAGTTGAAAGTGAAGATTTTTTTAATATATTTGAAAACGAAATTATTTTATCAACAGTTTCTTTTGGAGCAACAGATAGAATTGTAATCATTTGGGAAGCATATACTACTCAAGGTTCACCTAATGTAGAAATTAAATTTGGCGGAAATGACCCAGTTAGAACTGTTATACCTAAAACATTTGATGCAACTTTTAATTCTGAAAATGTTATTTATGACAACACAGTTAGTGGATTAGTATCACAAAATGTTAAAGATGCAGTAGACGAGTTAGATAGTAATTATGAAACAATACAAACTAATTTAGACAACCATATTAACCAAACAGGAAATGTTCACGGAGCAACTCCATCTGATATTGGTGCTGCTCCTGTTTCACATACACATATTCCAACAGATATAACAGGTCTTATTAACGGAGTAAGTAATAAAATTGAAACAGACCTTATACCAACTCCAGATATTACAAATCTTTTTTCAGCAGGAGTTATTGACAATAATAATGCAATAAACTTAAAATTTTGGGCTGGTACTCAAGCTGAATATGATGTTTTAACACCAAGTTCTACTATTATATATTTTATTATATGAATTTAGGTAGTTTAGATATTAATAAAATTAAAATTGGTTCAACTAATGTAAATAAAGTTTACATTGGAGATACACAAGTATTTCCATTATATATATTAGATTTATATCCAGAAGCTGTTGCAGCTTGGTCTATTTATGTACTAACTGATAATAATCTAGACGTTGTAAGGGTAAGGAGAAGTAGTGACAATAAAGAAAGAGATTTTACAAGTAATGAGGTAATTAATGGTACACTTGAGAGTTGGGTTAATGGAGAGCTTGATCCTTTACCGTTAGATACTGCGACTGCTGCTGCTGCGTATAGTTTAAGGAATTTAAGCACAAGTTATAGCGGTTCTGTTGTAAAGGTAAGAAGAAGTAGCGATAACGCAGAAGCAGACTTTACTGCTGCGGAAGTTGCGGACGGTACTATGACGGATTGGGTGAATACTGATGTGGTTCAGTACACCTCAGATTTTACAAGTACAGAAAATTTGTTTGAATCCAACGGAATAGGGGCGGCAGCACAAAGTGTTGCAGGAGTAAATAATGCGTATAAATTTACACTGTCAGGTGGGAATACATCAAATCATCTTTGTGGCATTTTCAACCTACAGGCAGGAGTTGGTTATACAGTATCATTTGATTATTATATTCCAAGCACAAATAGTAAAGTAGATGGAATAAGAGTTAGAAATTTAGTTGCTAATACTGATTTTTATGTTTTGGATTCTTGGCAATCAGAAA
>Ga0070753_1000359_pt1 | contig 28271 bp, 41 predicted proteins | sample VirMetDEL_Aug_31_FD_77441 | JGI IMG/M metagenome (GOLD analysis project Ga0070753, IMG submission 77441) | Aqueous microbial communities from the Delaware River and Bay under freshwater to marine salinity gradient to study organic matter... | ecosystem: Environmental > Aquatic > Marine > Coastal... | reverse complement strand
CCTACCTCAGTGCAAGGAGTTACCTTGTCCCAGTCACTAATAGCATCTGACCACTGCCACAAGCAAGTCCCGACACACTCTCTGATTTCAGCACTGCCTCCTTCGCAGGTTGTAACAGTAGTCTCTTGCGTAGGAATTGGCATGGTTCCTTCGGTCGGATCTTCGTAGCACAGCAATTCAGCAAACACAATGTCGTGCTTTATTGCGCAATCGTTTCCATCAAACCTTAGCAGAGGATCTCCTGAACCAGTTTCCGCCAAGTCTGCAAGTATCTTGTGTCTCTTTGGCTTCGGATAAAAGGCACTCTTGGTTGAGTAAACATAGTATTGAACTGTTTCTGCCGTAGTGTCCAAGAAGGCATATCCTTCGTCGCCCTCTTCAGACCTCACTGTATCGCACTCACACAAAGGGCAGTTGAATGTCTGCTCGCAGTTTTCGCCTTCTCCTTCTTCTGTGTCGAAACCATCGTAATAGGTTATTCCAGCCCAACCAAAGCCGGGAGCGAAAGTGACCTTAACGTGCCTAGCTATCTTTTTGTCTATCTGGACAACCTCCCAAAAGGCAGTGGTAGAAGAGCTTGGCTTGGGAGCTAGGTAGTTCTCTGGGTCAGAAACCTTCCTGTCGGTTATCCTCCTCAGGACACAAGGTGATCCACCGATTCCATCCAGCTTGTGTGTGTTCTCAAAAAGGACTTCGACTTCATTGTTTTCTGCACCTTCTTCTGGCTGCGGGATTTCCGGTGGGTGGTCGCAATTAGGATAAGCACTTCTTATTGCCTGGTTGCCAATATCAACGATAGCTGTTCCCGTTGACATTCCTCCAGGCAAGCAGTCGCGAAGCCTAGCTTTGATCTCGTTCACAGGAAGCGAGCATTCTTCGATTTCGTACCTAGCAACATGCTGCTCATCAATCTCCGATGTGTCAGTGATGTCTTCCTGCTGATGAGCCAGATAAGCCCATCCTGTCGCCTTCTCTTCGATATCGCTCCACAAATTAAATGGATCGTATATCGTAAGCGTGTCACCGTACTCAAGGATTTCTCCAGGAGTGTCTAGGTTCGGAGGAGCGTTTTGCACTCTAAGGACTTTCACCTGAACAGCCCTGTCAACGATCTTTCCAGTGGTAACAAACTGAAACCGCGGATGTGGCTTTTGCAAGGTGAACCATCTTTCATCCGGCCCCTGCGTTACGATGATCTCCTCTCCAACCAACAATGGAGATGTGTTGGTGTTGATGATCTCGAACTCTTGATTAGTTATCTCTCTAAGGGCAAGCGTCGAAGGAAGACTAGCTTCGGCCTTTTGGAATAGCTTTAGCTTTGCTGTGAACACATTGCAATCTATGTCACCTTCGTCATTTTTTTGCCTGCCGAGATTGGCATCAACTACCTTCGCCAGAGCCATTCTTCCTAAGAACATTATCTAATCTCGCCTTCTGATCCTGGGCTGAAGTTTAATGCGACTCTGAAGTTATGGTAGCTTCGTATTTCAGAAAGCCTGAAATCGTACTCGACTTCGCCTACATTCGCATTACCGCCAAAAGATACAGGGTATGGGTTGCTTATGCTTGCAGCCGGTCCCTTGTATTTCCTATGTAATGCTTCGGCAACTTGATTAAGAAGTTGACTCCAAACTGGTGTTCCTACATCAGGCTGGTCAGAGTCGATCGGTCGTATCCAGTCGACATAAATGTGAATGTCAGACGACGCCGATGAGTCGATTGTTTTCTTAACTGTCTCTCTTTCAAGAGATCCATCTCCAGTCTTCAGGTAATACCCGGCAAGCAGCTTGGCTGTCGTTGAGTAGTTGCTGCCATCTGCCGAAAGAACAGGATGCTCGGTGACAAAAACCTTTCCTCCGCTTGTGTCATCTATGCTATGTATTATTTCCGACCCAGCAAAAACAAACGGTTGATGAACAGGAAAAGGATCCCACTCATCTCTAATAACCCTACCTCTTTCAAATGTCGGATTAAGCGGATCGAACAGATGTGTTTTTACCCGAAACTCTGTGAAAACCTTTGTCGGGTCATTGACTCTCCAAAGCCTGTATAGAGTCTGGCTATTCGCTTGAGCCGGGTCTTGGGTAAGAACTGTCGTTCCGCTGATATTCTGTGTGGATCCAGTGTTAGGATTCATGAAGACAGCATTAGCTTCTGTTTTCCTTTCGTACAGTTTTGGATAACTGTGAACATAGACATCTCGAATGTTTGATGGAGGAGCTGGCTGAAATACCTGGTCCCTTATATTCGGAAGTCCGCCTTGAGGTAAGCCAACCGCGTAAGATTGCGTCTCAGGGTTGTAGACGCACCTGCAACCAGTGTTTTTAAGTAAGTCAGCCAGGGCGTAACTACAAGACTTCCCAGCCCACCTTGCTGGCGGCTCAAAGGATGGTGCTTGGCTAACCGAGAACACTATCTTTCTCTGACACACATCGCTTATTTCTTGCAGCAACTGAGCCACGCTTCTCCTGGATGATGTCATCACATTCCCAAGAGAGTCTCGTTCGTTATAGTTGTTACTGAACTTGTGCTGAGACAGGTGCCAACGCTGGTCTTCTAGCACGGCTCTTACATGGCCGTTCCTCGCCCTCTGACACTTCACTACTCGCATGTAGGGCCACAGCCCACTAAAACCCACAGACCTATGATCGATCGTTAGTTCGGTATCTCGCGGTAAATTGCGTATGTTTAGGCTGGTGTCGTTTCCAGCGTCAATTACACAGCGTCCTGGTCTAGCACCAGAACCCTGCATAAACTTAATTCGGTGGATAGGTGGGTATCCGCCGAGAGTGACTACTGGAGGCGTATCCATGTTACTTGTACCAAAGGTTCGGTTTTACTGGGCTTGGTCCAATCCTTTGGAATATGTACTTGTATCTCAGAACAAAGTGAGTTGGCTTGGAGTAGCTCGGATCCCCCCAAAACTTAGGTGAGTTTTGCTGTATAACGCGAAGATGAACCAGCTCTTCGTTCGGCCAGTACGGCGCAGGTGGAGTCGCCCAGTCATCTAGGGACACAATCTCCCCCTGCTGGACATGCGTCACCTTTGACCTGTTGGCGATCGTATACATATATGGAGTCCCGTTCCATGTCGAACGAACCTCTCTTATAGGACCGCCAGTTCCAGTCCTTTCAGTAGACTCGGTCCAGCTAAGAATGTTGTCATAAGAATTTCTCCAGAGCGAGCTAATTCCTATTGAGAATGACCTGGTGTTCGCGAACTCTGTTGGCGTGTCGTGATCCCATGATCTGTATACAACTCTGTTTCCGCTTAGGTTGTATGTGTCATTGGATTTCATGTAGTGATTCGTCAGCGTTCCATCGGCCAGCTTAAATCCGCAATCCTTGTAATCGTCGGCGTATGCACTAAGCATGTCTCCGATTTTGGTATTCACTCCGGTTGCGTCGAGTTCTGGCTCTACATCTACGAAGTTTCCCGTAAGCCGAAATGTGTACTGAGTTGCCAAGCGAACATTGTCTGGAGAAAACTTGGGTATCACCTCAATTTTTGCTGGGTAAACCTCTCCAGGTAGATGGTCATATGAACCGTAGAAGAATTGCAGCCCACTAGAACTCATCTTGATGGTCCTCCACTTCTAGCTTGTCCATTATCTGGCGAAGATTGTCGTTGGCCTTCTTCATGTTGATAGTTAGGCGATTAAGCACATCTATGATCCCAGTAGCGACCGTGTCTACTGCATCCGCGGCACTTTCGACGCTACCCTGCATCGCGTTTGAATCCTGGCCCTGTGGCTTAAACGACGATGGACCACTACTTCCCATCTCTGGGATGACATCTGGCATTAAATCAGCAGCCAGTGGGCCGGAAGGCATCTTCAGAGAGTCTATGCCCACCTCTCGCTGTTTGTTCAAGCCTTCAGCGTCTCGCTCACTTCCTGAGTCAAGCATCCCTGTTTGCCGGAACTTGCCATCCTCTCCTAGCTCTAAGCCAGGTATCTTGTCGCCTCGACCTTTTTCAATGTTCTTTCTTTTGTAAAAAGACATCGGGCCAAGGTCCGCAGCATCCTGTTTCCTGTCTGGCAAAGAAGGTACCGGTTGCTCAGGAAGTTCACTGCCTGACTGACTAAGTGATGGGATCTGTGGAGCTTCTTTGGTTTCAGGAATCTCTGGTGGGATCGTACCAGATGCCTCAGGAGGTTCTACAGATAAGCTCGGCTTTTCTTGGATGCTGCTGGCAGTGTCGTCAGGTGTGATGCTAGGGATGGCTGGTGGGGATTCTGGCGATGCTGTCATCCTTGCAAAAGCATCGCTGATAGGATTGACTAAGCTGTCGTCGATTGTGTTCGGATCTTCACCAGGACTGACGTACCTAGACTGGTCCACAAGGGGAGTTCCTTGCTCACCGCTTGTCTCAAGAGGCGGAATCTGTATAGCTTCAGGCGACGACTCTTCGCTCCCAGGATCCTGCTGCGACTGATCTTCGTCACTGCCTGGATCCGGCGAAACCGACTGGTCATCATCGTCTAGAAATTCTTCTTCATCCGCCACTGTCGACTCCGTCTTTCTTATGTAGCATTAACCACTGAGATTGGCTCATTGGTTCCAGACCTGTGAGCCTTCATGTCGATGAACAAAGGGATCTCTCCTGGCCCACCAGCGTTAGGCGTCCTTCTAGTTGAGCGAAGATCGTTGAGGGTTATCACAGTGCTGTAGCTTGCTGGAGTTTCTGAGCTTTTGCTGCTTAAAAAGGAAAGCGTTCCAGTACCCTTGAAGTAATCGATATACAGCGCAGTGTGCGAACCTGCCGTGTATGGCGTGCTCGCTCGGAACATGATTTCCCTTCCACGAGACTGCAATGCAGTCACATTCAGGAAGTTTCGCAAAATCGGTGTCAATCCGTTGTCGATACGAAGACTGAACGAGTCAAAGTAATACTCTGTTTGCGAACCTCCACTTGGTGTCAACTGAAGCTGACCATCTCCAATCAACCAGTAAAGCCTATCGGTTGATGGAAGGTCGGGAGGGGCTACTGGATAAGTTGCGTTGTGCTCCTCGAAGCCGAGAATCTCAATAGTTAAACGAAGGACTTGCTCTGATCCACCTACGGACGCCGCAGCGTTAAAAACCGCTGACCTGACGCCGCAATGGCGATAAATAACCGTACCTTGATCACGCTTTAGCATGATATCGAACGGAAGCAGGTCGAACGTCTCCTGTGTTTCGTAGGGACTTGTAGCATTGTTGCCGAAAATTCTTGGAAGCCAGTTAGCAAGTTCGTACGGACCTACCTCAAGCGTAAACTGACCTGTCACCACCCTGGCTCCATGCCTGGTGTGTATGCCAGTTCGATCGATTGTCCCTGTTAAGCCATTTCCTCCAAGCAAAACATCTGTGTAAGTGATGTTTTCACTTAGGATCTCATAGCGTTCTGAACTGCTGTCAAAAACAGCAACGTCACATGGGTCCGTAGTATCACTATTCTCTACAAGCATTGACGTAAAAACGCCGACGCTACCTAATGTTTGTGGCTCGCAAGGCATTATCGATCCTCCCTGAAAACAGTTTCGATCTCGATTAGATCGATGTCGTACTTTCGGCTAATTGAGTCATCAATGTCATAGTCGCTCATTGATGTTGTTGAATACATTTCTCCGCACAATCCAGTGGCTCTACAGTCCTGGAAAGTGTCTCTGATCATTTCTCTGATCCGTTCGTAGTCTGTCGAACCTTTAGACTGCTGTGTGGAAGATCCTGACACGAAAAGAACGAGAGTCTTTCTCGATATATCTCGAACGCTACTGAATGACCGGAAGATGGTTCCACCCAGTGGCTTCAGCCACATTCCGCTTCGTATATCGCCATTTATTCGTTTGCCTGTTAATCCAGGTATCGACTTGCGAAGCTCCGGCTTTCTAACAAAGACATCAGTGGGCCAGTTGTCGGAAATGGCTTTTGCGTGTGCTTCAGATACATCCCAGTCTGTGTGCTTTATCGATGCCACATTACGCCTCTACGATGTATGAGGTTTTTTCGAGGCGATCGATGCGGATATTCGGCAATGACCCACGCCTTTTATATGGTGCGTCCTGCTCCATTGCGTATTTCAGCATGTCCTCTGCTTCTGCCATCAGAGTCCTGTACTCACGCAAGTCTCCTCGCCCTATCCTGGACATCTGCGCCTCAGCAAACATCTTCACGCAGTTCTCCAAAAACGGAGGTATGTCTAGGACGCTACTTATGACAATCGCTTCGCTGGAAAAGTCGGGTATGCCAGGCACAGTGAAAGATGTGGTCGATGACTGACTTTCAACAATTCCCTCAAAGGTAGCTGCGGTAGGGGACTGAATGCCAAACTGGTGCTCGGATGTTGGTGCTATAGATCCAGCATGTCTGACTACACACCCAACCACGCTCGAATTGACAGGCAAAGGGCTTGATATCGTCACTGATTCAGAAGACGCGGAAGCTGTTTTGCTCAGCAGGATAGTTGCGAGAGATGGGCGGCGGATATACGCCACATCAAGCTCGGCAGCAACTGTAACTGCTGGGGCCACACGCATTTCAGTCTGATACTTTCCATTCAGGTTTACTGCTCTAAAAGTAACCAGATACGGATCTGATCCTGAGTGGATTCTCGGCTTGTCGTAATCCCTAAACTCACGCTGAGAAACGACTCGCAGCGTGCAGTCTTCTCGCTCTTGCCATACATCGTACACCTCACGCACATCATCAGGAATGATCACCCTGTCTTGCCGAAGTGTAAAATCGATGCCTGTCTCTGTTTCGCCGGTCCAGTTTTCCAGCGTTACTTGGCTTGCACTGTCTCTTGTCTTTACTCGATATGCTCGGTCATCATTGATATAGATCAGTCCAAGCTCCGACCAGTCGGGCCATACTCCACCAGTCAGCGTAACTACACCTGAAGAACTAATGGCTAACGTGCCTGTGTCATACGCCTCGTTGAAGTATGCGGTGAATTGAGTGTCATAAGATCCCCACTGGTGCCTAGCTGTGGCTTGCTCGTATCCAAACATGCAAGAGCGAACCGCCCTACGGACATCAACCGGATTATCGCTCAGGTCAAAAACGTCCATTACATAGGAAACCAGATCGTGCAGGGTTGCTGATGACATCTGAATATCCTTATCCTGAACACTCTGAAACTAGAATCTCAAACTGGTGTTTCCCTACCATTGGGTTGCCGCTTGCATCGCTGTAAGTCCAGCGAAAAGTAGCGTAGTGAGACTCGACTTTGCCTGGCGTGACAGGCCCAATGATCGCGTTGTCTTCTGGCTGAACCAGCCAGGTCAAGACGCCTCCAGCGGAGATAGTGCCGTTATTTTCGTCATATAGACTTTGAGAGTCTCGATTATTTATGATCGAGTTGTCTTCTGAGTTCCTCAAAGTGACCGTGAGAGTTTGTATGGAATCCTTGTTTAGAGACGAACCCAAAGCATCCTTGAAGGTGATGGTGACGATCGATGATTCACCTCGATCTACCTCAACTCTTTCGCCTGCTGTAGACTTCAGAACGTCTCTAGACATTTCTAACCAATCCTTATTGAACCCTCCGCAGAAGCGACTCCAATACTGCCCTCCGCTTCCGATCTTCTAATATAACCAGCAGCGTCAGAAACGGCGATCGAAAACGCCTCGACAGAGATTTGCCCTGCTGGAAGGATCCGCCTCGTCTTGTCTAAGAATCCCAAAGAATCGACACACTGAGCGATCAACCTCTTCGTCGACTGCGATGTGTCGAACGCCACAAAGGTGTCGCTAGACTGCGGAAACCCAGACAATTTCACTACCGCTGAGTCTTCCGAAAAAAGACTGTCTTGACCTAGCGATATGAAAGTCACGACCGACTGAGCGGAGTCGCTTAGTGACAAGTTTTCGGAAGCAAACGAGTGAACCGTCACTAACGACGACGAACTGTCTGTGAAGGTTGTTGTTTCCGAAACCAATTCACCAGAAAACGCCACACCATCGGCCTCATCGGAAATGCCTATCAATTCACTAACAACATCAGATAGTGAAGCCACGGCATCCGCTGCGTCATTGACGAAAGCAGGATCTGAAAGGACGCCGGTCCTTGCTATTAAAACAGAGCAAGCGTCCTGTGTTAGTAAGTCATCCGAAGAAGAGCCTAAGGTGAATAGCTCCGAGAAAACCGCATCGGCAATAGAAATGCTTTCAGACGCCGATGCCTCTTTTTCACCAATCAGCAAGTATCTGCGAGAAGAAACTCCACTGAGTGACAAACGAGTTTTTGCTGAAGGTGAAATAACTGGCATTGATTCGCCCTAAACAATTACGAAAGTGTCACTGCTGCTTGGTGCTTCCGTCATTTGGGATACAGAAAAAACACCTTCTCCGCTCGACAGCGAGTACGCAGTAATGTCAGTCGCTTGACCAGACAAATTACCGGAAGTGAATATCACTATGCGTCCTTTGTAGTGATCAGCAGTTGACTCGGTAATGCTTGACGATGCGAAGGAGTTCGATGTAGGCGTTAGATTCGACACCGAAACCGAACCCTGGATGATCTGGGAAGTTGACTTTTGTAGGTTGCTGGCCGATGTAGAATCTCCGTTAATCTTCCCTACATCTACCTGAGTGGTGGCAGGATCGAAGTCATTCAAAGCAGCGATGTTGGCAGGGATGTTCGTCGTAACAGCGGTCTCAATATCAACCAGCTTGTGACCAGCATATGAGCTTGGCAATAAAGTGAACAGTGAAACGTCATGTTTCCATGTCTCCGCAGATGTCAAAGAAGATGAGCCAACCACTCTTACCGGAATTGCATATTCGGAAAAAGCTGTGCCGCCAGCCGTGCCATTCACTTTGAGAATAAGAACGTCACCTTCCGCGACTCCTGTAACCAAGCTGAACCTTATTTCAGCAATACCTGTAGATCCACTAGGGTAATAAACGCTAGGAACTGCGGTCTTGTTATCTATCCGTGTAGTCGTAGTATCAATTACAAGTGCGATGTGAGATCCACTTGAGTCTATAGCATTAACGACCACATTCACTGGGCAGCTAGTTCCGCTGAGAATCAATGCTGTTTGTTCACCAGCCATTATTTAGTTTCCTAGTGGGTGGAAAGGTGCGCCGCCGTTCAATGGATGAATTGTTGCGCCGCTTACTGGTGGCGGTGTGACCGTTACCGAATCGACGCTGATCGCATCGGCAACGGTAGTTCCTGATGAACTATCATCCAATTTGACCGACAACGTGTCACCTGCTGAGATGGAAACCGCACCGCTTTGGTTAATCTTTTCAAACGGTACGCTGCCGACTGTATAATCCGCGACTGCTCCGAATGTTTGCGAAATATATTTCTGATCGACCAATACTCCGTTCACATATATTCGGTACAACGCCGCCGTTGCATGGGCACCATTTACCGCCCAAGACGCGCTCACGTCATACGTTCCCGCAGACAAGCCGGTAAACGTCCAAGTTGCCTCGTCGGCACCGGTTCCTGACGCTGAGTATCGGTAGTTCGATCCGAATTGACCGGATGAACCTCCAAGGCTATACGAACCCCATGTTCCAACTTCGGTATAACCGACGTTCCCAAAATCAATAATCGGCATTATTCAACCCACCCGTTCGCCATTGCCTGAATAGCATTTTTCCAATCTGCACTATTGACGTTGCGTGATTGCTGCAACGGTGCAATGTGCTGATTGTGCAACGACCAATATTGTAGATCTAACTCATATAACTGCTGGTCAATTTGTCGCTCTGATTCATAGGCTGCTTGAATGTCAACTACATCCTGCTCGGTAGTTCCTACGTCTGGTCGTCCACCAGCAAGGTTTACGAGATCCTGAGCAACCTGAGCCAATTCAGAAGGCAGAATCAACTGCACCATCGCATACTGAACGCTTCGAGGGTACTCGTCTGTCCTAGCATTGTTACCGCTGAACACTTCTGCGATGAACCAGCCGACTAAGTTCTTGTCGTTTCCTTCCGGCATCGTCTTATAGTATTCGATCAACGTGCCAGTACGCTCGTTGATGAACACAGCAGACTGCAAAACCGCACCTTTGTCTTTAAGCAAATACTGCGAGTCTGCACCGTTCATAGGACGCGCAGTTCTGTCTGATAAATGCCTAGCAATCTCGGCGTTGCTAAGACCTTGATCTTGTAGCGGCTTAATGTCCCCTAAGTAGTCAATACTCATTTAATGTTCCTTAATTCTTCTGCGGTTGGGTCGATCTTCAAAACAGCTTGCCACAAGGATCTGCGGTCATCCTTGCGCTCGGCAAGCTCTTTACTGATCTTGTCATTTACATCTTTTTGCAATGTAAACTGTGACTTATACACAAGAAGCTCTGCCGATGAGATCGAGTTGATACGCACTCGGTTCTTTGCGTTGACATCCTCTGACGCTGCCGAGTCATCAACACTATATGCACCAGTGACCGGATGACCGGCATCGAGTTCTTCTCTGAGTCTTTGTAGGTTTGCCATTATTTAATAGTCCTTAATTCTTCGGCAGATGGGTCGATCTGACGCTGACGTTCTTCTTCAGCTTTCTTTTCTTAGCGGGCGATACACTCTGATTCTGCTTGTTCCCACGCTGCCTTAGCTTCGATGACATCCTGTTCGGTTACACCGCTGTAAGGTCTGCCACCTGCCGACTCGACTAGCTTTGCTAAGACTTCCTTCAACCAGTCAGGCAAAGATGCTTCGACGGATGCAAACTGTATCGACCGTGGATATTGGTCGGTTGCTACCGGCTGATCTGAGTAGATGCGTCCGAGGCAAAACGCAATCAGCCTCGAAGCATCACCTGCTTCTAGTGATTCATAATACTCAATCAGACTTCCTGAGCGTTGATTGACAAACACTGGATCGAGCAATACAGCCGCTGTGTCCTGAAGGATGTATTTACATTCCTCTGGCTGCATTGAGTATGCAGTCTTACTATTGAGGTGCGCTGCTATCTGCTCGTTCGTCAGTTCTGATTCGAGAGGTTTGACCTCTGATAAGTAATCAATCATTTACTGCTTCCATTTAACTCGAAGATCCAGAGATCGTGTAAGTCACATCTAGAGTGTCGGTATTGGCAACCGTTTTGTTTCCACCACTAAAAGCCTTGACTGCGATGAGTGTTCCCGAAGTTCCATCTTTAGTGCTATCGCTTGAAAGAAAAGCACCTCCGATAGATGTGTCGTCTCCATTCATAGTGAACGAGACTGCGGTGCTATTCGTTACTGACTGGCTAGATGCAGCGTCCTGGCCCCACGAAGGCCGAGTGCTCGATGTGTAACCGGCAGCCTCCGACCAACCAGAGTGAGACGACATAGTATCTGTCGCTGATGCAGTCGGGCTTGCAGTTGTTAATCCAACATAGATTGAAGCACTGTCTACAATCGCCGTGCCAAGGATGTAATCCAAGCCAGTGTTGACGACGATGTTTTTGCCTTCGTCAATCCACTTAATATTTCCATCACTGTCTTTGCAGACGACCTTGCAGTATCCAGAAATCGCAACTGCATCGCCCTGTTTGCGAACAACTGCATCTACTGAATCACCGAATTTTGCTCTATTCATTTATCTGCTTCCTTTTCTTTTCGTAGCGAATCAACGTCTGTCCCAGCCTGCCTGGCTAACAATGCCCACATTGCTTCTCTGTCTAGCTGGCAGTCAATGAGGGCTTTCTTTACTTCTTCCATTTGAGATCGCCACTGATCGTTGACCTCAGACATCTGCCTGACGAGACTTTTGTGAAGATACGTCACCGCGGTACCCATGGAGGTTACAGCGGCGATCAGCATTCCAGTTGTTGTTGGATCGATATTGGCTAACATTATTTCTTCCCTGCTTTAACGAAAAGAAACTTTGCAGCCTTCTTGATAGATGATCGAACAGGCTTGCTGCTCGGTCGGTCTAGTCTTTTGTTGCTAACTAATTTCGACAAGCAAGACTTTTTTTTCGGATGCTCGGAGTCGCTAACTAAATTGAGATCGACAGGGTCTTTTAGTTTTGCGTAATGAGCATTTAATTCGTGTTGATTAGCTCCATGACCAATCTCGCTTGTTAAGGCTATTGCGACTGCAAGCATTACTGCTGACGCAGCCAAATAGCACGCAGCTTCTTTTCCACTGGACCACATAGCTTAACTCCTTTCATGTGTCGCCTTCACTGACCTCACTGCCAGCGATTCGTATGGGACAGCCTTCTCAGACCAAAGTATTCCGTACCCCTTGTCTCCCCACGACTCTCCCCATGAATTGCAAATCTTCAAGCCGTACTCTCCGTCCTTGTAGACGACTTGTAATGCCGCAACTAGATGACGCCACCAAGATAAAGCGATAGCCACTGGACTTGGGTCCACCGGATCTAAGAGGCAGCTAACTACTGAATCGAAGTCATCTCTAGGCATCTCTTGGAATGTGACGATTTTGTGCTTTGCCGCTGAAGCCTTTACGTTTGCATCCGATTCAAGGCTTCGGTCCATTGAGTATTCAGGCCACACATCGAATGTCGGTATTCCGTATTCTTCGATTCCTTTTGCCGCTTCGCTTGCGTATCCGCCACGGTTGCGATACCCCTTGGTCATTGCAGCGGTAGCGTGAGGATTTAGATTGGGGACCGGATCAATTCCTTGCGCGGCATACCGATTCAAAACACAGTTGCAAACGCCCCACATCCAGCAGTAACCGTACCGACCTTGGCTTTTGACTGGGATGTTGTTTCCTGTGTGAACATGCCACGGGCTTGTTTCGTTTTTGTTCTGAAGCTCAATTAGCTCTCGCCAATCCTTCCGCGGAAAAACGCGGCCAGAGTACGGTGCGTGCATCGTGAACTCTGGGTGCGCGTCCCAGTCACGCTGGACGTATCCTTTTTCTCCGTAGTCCCAATCGGTCATCGGATCCTCTCTCCAATCATCGAGAGGACTTCATCAATGCTTTCAGGAATAGGAACGCAGTCGATTTTTCCAGCGGATGACCTGAAGACAATACATGGTGCTTGCCCGTAACCGATGTCCGCCATCGGCTTGAGCCACGGTTCTGCACCGCTGACATCCTGCCCCACCTCTAACCTTCTTCGCTCGATTCCGTTTTCTTCACAGTATCGATCAACCTTTTGACTGATCGCCACTTGCCCCTGACCAGGACTCATGTTGTCAGTGACAACAAAAAGAACCTGTGACGACTCCTGAAATACGATCGGAGTGATAGGAATGAGCTTGGTCCAGTAAGCTGTGTCGTACACAACCCATGCCAACGCCAAGGCAAGCAGCATATTGATGCCGGTCTTGGTCGATTGGCTCGGCGCGTCCGCCGCATTAGGGTTGTTCTTCAAGACATCAATCAACGGTCTTGTCCTCCCCTACCTTGATTTCAATAGAGCGGATTCTCTCGTCGAGCTTGTTGAGAACATTGATCAGCTTTTCGGAGTCGATCTCAGACTCCACTTTAGACGCAACCTTATCAAGCCTTGGTATCCTGTCACGCAAGAAATCAACGGACTTCTCTGCGTAAGGCGCAAGACCACCAACAAGGAGGATTGATATGAGGCCGACCATTTGAACTGCACTTACCAACGCGCTAATAACCATTGGTATCAGAGCAGTCGACTCGAACCCCTCTGAATCATCTCTGATCAGAAAGTCGAAAACACCAAGCGTGAACATCTTGTATGCAGCCACCAAAACCAGGCAGCCGATCAGAAATTGAAAACTCTTGTTATTTCTCAACATAGCCTGGCTCTGTTTTTTCGTAATCAACTGGTATTTGTTCTAGCGTGAAAAGATTTTCTTCAATCCACCGCTCTATCAGCTTGGTAACTATCTTCATGACAACCATGAGCAATAGGCTTCCAAGCAGTGATTTGTATCTCTTTTCTCGCGTCAGTCTTTTTCTCGCTTCGTCAACTGCGAGCCTTTTTATTTCGACTCTGTTTTCAGACTTGTAAATGAACCTGCTTGCAGTTTTTGTGTAAGCATCTCTCGCAATTAAGCGAGCTTGTTCTCTGTCTGCCCTGCTGACAAAAGCTCTCATTTCTTACTTCCATGCTTGCTGACGATAGATCGCCTGAGTTCCTTTCTCGTATTATCGCTTGTTCGGCATTTTTCGTCTAACTTCCTATCTTGTGAACGCTTCTCTCGTTCTATGCGATCGACGATGTCCGACGCCAATCTGGTTTTCTTTTCTGGACCCTTGTATCCATTGACTTTGACCACACCGTCTATGTCGAGTCCCTTTCTGATTGCTGTCTGCTTTACGTCATCCTTGCACGAAACCCACGCTGCTGGATCGTTGTACTTGCCGAGCTGTCCGTTGTATGTTTTTCCAGTAGTGTTGATCCCAGAGCTTCTTGCTATCTTCGTTATTTCATCAACATGGCTCGAAGACATTGATCTCATTCGATCGTGTTCTTTTCGACAAAAGTCGGCGTCTGTGTTCCAAGACCCTGGGGCCTTCTGTGCGGCAAGCATCGCCGCCATGTTTGGACTGTTTCCATGCTGGATTAGTGCGTCATACACCTCCCTCAAGCCAGCAGAGTCCATCTCGGCTTCGATACTTGCTAGTCTTGCGGGCGTCATTCTTGTGCAACCTCTTCCTGTTGTGGTGGGGCCGGTGGGGCATTCATTTGGATTAGTAATTGCTGCTCGTCATCACCTAGCAGAAACTCTTTAACTTCCATGTCCATGGCTCTGCCCATTGCTTTCATGTAAGCGTTGTATGGACGAGTGACTCCAGACATCATCGCCTGCTGAATGACGGGGAGGATGTACTGCCCGATGTCTGTAAGTTGAGCTATCTGGGTGTCTTTGTTTGGCTTTCTTGCTGTTCCAGCTTCGACGCGATATCTGAAGTCTCGTGTAATACGACTTACTTCGTCGGTCAGGATCTGCTCTTGGAAGACTCTTGCCGCTGTTGATCCAACAACAGGCTCAAGGTCCTCGTAATTTGCCATGAACCGCATGGCCTGGATTTCCCTGGTTGCAGACAAACTGAGCCAGTCTTCAACACGAGAAGCCATGTCATCGGGGCGAATGTTTATGTTTTGCTGCCTGTACTGGGCTTCCGCGGCGGAACGCATTTGCCTTCCGCTCATCCCATACATCAGCTCGGTCAAGCCCAGCCGCTTATCAATCTGTTCATTGACCTGTGCGACCATGTTCCAGATATCAATAGAAAAACTCGGTGCCTGCAAAAAGCTAACCAGTTCGTTGATGCTTCGACCGCTAATCCTCTCGACATCGAGAACACTGAAAGGACCAGTCCCAGAAGTTAGTTGGCTACGAATGTTCTCGCCCGCTTCCTTCATTGTTGCTACATATATCTTGGAACCGGCACACACTTTGTCAGCGATGAAGCTCATGCACCAGTTAATAAATTTCAGCTCTCCGATACATGGCTTTACCATGCTTATAGGCCACACATCGCCAGGCTTGTTGTAAAAACTGAGCCTGCAAATAGGCCACCCACCATCTGAAAACGAGTCGTCCCAGAACGGAACTTCCCATGAAGATCGGTCGAGAATGAAATTTAAGTCGCCGGTTGCAAGAACGTCTGGCGAAAGATTCAGAGGGTATGGGCATTGCTCACAGATTGCCAGGTAAACAAAATCACCTAGAGCATCCAGACCTTGGACTTTCTTGTCCTGGTCGTTCATCTTGATGTTCTGGCCTGCTCCGTTTTTGGAGTAGACTTCCCAGTATTCGATTAAGTCGTGAGTGGCACCGGCATATGACCCATCGCCATTTCTCTTCCGATCAGTTGAGTTTTCTGATGTAGAAAGTCTGGCGTATTTGCCTTTCAGAGAACCTTTTGGCAGATTGAACTTTTGCTCCACCTGATTGACCGGCTCGCAGCTTTTCAGTGCAATCCATGTCACATCTCGCCAATACTTGGCGTCCGGGTCAACCAGGAGATCCTTGTTGGATCTGAACCTGCTTCGAGCCATCTTGGCTCCACCACCTGGCGGCTGCTCAACCTTTACCTCTAGTAGACCAAGACCAGTGATAATGGCTTCCGTAATTGCAAGCCTAGCTTCGTCCTGCTTCGTCCCCTCTTGCTGGATATAGTTCGCAACGTGCTCTAGGATTTTTGCATGGTCAGAATCGATCCTAGAAGTTCTGGATTCCTGACTAACAGACTCGTTGTACTGTCGATACAGAGACTGTACCGACTGAACGATTAGAGGATCACTGATAATTCCTTGCTCGACAGCTTGAGCCATAGACAAAAGCTGAGTTGCTTCGATATTGCCTGCATAAAAAGTATCAATGCTGACTTCTGGATTAGACCTTGGGGTAACGGCGATTACCGGATTCTGGTGATACAGGACTGGGCCAAACATTGCCACGGCCTCGAATAGTCGGTTTACCGACATTTCAAACTGCGGCAACTGAACATCCGGTGCCAGGAATCCGTCGTGCTGACCATCTCGCATTCCGCTTCTGATCGATGACCACATATGGTTCACAGGGCCATCGTAAAAAGCCATTGCTTCGTCAGCGTACTGATCGAACTTCTTTTTTCGATCTTTCCTGGCTGCCGCGAATACACGCTTCCATCGATCCACCAGTGGTGCAAATGGATACTTTTGGTTTCCTTTCGGCGCGCCGTATTCGTCCATGATCTATTCCTAACCCTCTAATTCACTGAGCCGATGCTCGATCTCTAGGATTCTTTGTTCGAGCAATGTGGTGTCTTCAGAAAAATGCCAAGTTCCATTGATCTCTATTCTAAGGTCTGGGTTGGTTTTTAGTCTCGGATCGTCAACGTGATAACAATCTGGGAAGCCTTCGATCCGGCTAACGACATCGATCGATTGCAAGCCGACCCTGCTCACAAAACCTATCTCGGCATTTCTTTCTCCCTGGGAGCCTCTGCGATAAAAAGTCACCACCTGGCCTTTTTTCGGTCGAGGCATGATCCATGGTGCTGGATCGGTGGATTCCTCTGGAGTGACGATCTCCTCTGCTTCTTGCTCGACTGGTTTTGACTGTGATTTCTTAGCCATTGAATGTTCCTTGCGGTCCTAAAATGATTGTGCTTGTGACGCCGAACGGGTTGTTCGCCATCTGTTTTTCCTTGAGACGTTTTTTGTACGCTCTGACTCGACGTTGCCCCGGCGTTTCAATCTGCCTGTGTCCTTTAGGGCGGACAAACGGCTTTCTTGAGTCATTTAGATAGGTTGCTAGGTACTCCAGGCACTCGATTGCGTGTGTGTGCGACCTTCTGTTTCCGGTATCTGTGACATGGCCGGATATTTTTTTCTTCCTGAACCTTTTCATTTCTTTGTCAAGATTCTGGCAGCGGTCGAAGTCAACGAGAATTTTTGGTGCTCCAGATCCATCGATCGACAACATTCCCCTCGTTATCTCCTCTCGATATGAAACCACACTACAGCCTGGAATAAATCTGTGTTTGGTTTCCACGCAGCGAACATCTAAGTTCGCCATCTCTCTTTCATATGCTTCGCGAGGCGAAATGCCCGTGTCCATGGAGGTTAGATTTCCTCCGTGCGCGTCGATGATAAACGACTGAAACCAGATCCCTCTGGTGCATTTATCAAGGGCTTCCGCGATCATCTTTGCAGTGCATTGATGCAGGTATATTTCGTCATAAACCAAGTGCCATTTAGCACTAGGTGGCGTAGCAATTAAGATTGCTGCGCATGTGTCATGACCAGGGTCAACTGCTAGTCTTCGGCACCATGACGAAGGTATTTTCCTGGTTTCTAGGTACTTGTCTGGCTCGCCACCTAGCTGCCCTTGGTATCGATCTACCGAGTGAATAGAATGCCTCCACATGGGATACATCAGGACAGAGTCTGTGACTAACTCACCGAGAGCACGCTTTCGATAAACATCGTCGCCCATAGACTTCCACCCAGCGACAGCGGCTTTCTTTGCGTCCTCTGGTAGGTAGGGATTGGCTTCCATTGAGATTCGGTAAACAACGGACGTAGGCTCAGTGCCTCCACGCTCTTTGTTGTCCTGCTGTATCTCTGCTCGCTCTGCAAATCTGGCTATTGCATCATTTTCGTCATGAGGCAGAGCCGACCAGATCAATCGGCCACCTCGGTCAATAAGGCGACCGGCTGATTCTTCGTACCAACTTGGATCCAATATGTCCTCGTCGATGTGTATTAGATCCGCCTGGAAACCCTGTTCAGGTTTGGATCGGCTAGAAAACGCTTTGATTTCCCATCCAGTCTTCAAGTAAATGTTGGAGAAGATGTTTTTTGCACGGTCTTTCCAAACAATCTTGTCAATCATCCTCGGAGGAATGAGAGGCGGTGCTGGCTTGGCTTCCTTTTTCCTTGCTTGGTCTTGTGGAACCCAGGGACGATAGACTCTCCATAACTGAGTCTCTTCATCTCTGATGATCTTGAATGCACCCGCTTTGAACAGGTAGGGATAAATCACATTCCCTATGTGCCAGGCTTTGTATCCGATTATTGCTAGGCATCCATCTTTGACCGGATACTTGCCGTGAGGATCTCTCCCTAACACAGCCCTGGCATCTTCAATAAAAGCAGCAAGTGACTTGCCGCCTCGGTTGCCACCCATCAACATACACTCAGGAGCATTACATCGATGGAACTCATCCTGCGTTGGTTGAGGAACGTAGAGGTTTAACGCCTCAATTCGCCGTGACGCGATTTCGCTTGCTATGCGGAATGCTTTCTTTTTCGCATAGCTGCTCATCTCGCGTCCATTGAGAAGTCCGTCATCCATCGTATGACTCCTCTACTTCTTCAATGCTCATAACCTCCCCCTCAAGAGTCGGAACCATCTTGCTGGACAGATTATTGCTTTCCTGGTACTCAACAAGATGCTGACGCATGACCTGAAGCAAGTCGCGTTCTTCCATCATATCCAGTTGACGCTCTGTCAAGCCTAGCTTCGTCACCTTGCCTGCGAGCTGCATCATCATGTCGTGTATCTTGACTCGCTTTTGCGAGCCGGGTTCGCAAGCCAAGTAGGTTGCAAACAGATGCTTTGCCCAACCGTTGACACCACCAAATGGTTTCATGACAGCTTCAAAAACCTCATTTACATGAGGATCGTAGCTTCCACCAGAAGTCAATGAGTCCAGTGTCTCTAGACCCTCTTGCTCGATCTTAGCAAGCCTTGAGTCTAGCTCGTTTTGTTTTTTCTCTACATTTACTTTCGCTCGACAGTCTCGACATACGTCGCGATGACCATCAGCTTTGGACTTGTCTACATGAAAGTCATCAAGCGTTTTCCTTAGTCCACACATCGTGCAGAACTTTTCGCCTGACTGCTTTACCTGCTCGATAGGATCTTCTATGTCTTCTCTGAAAGCCATTTATTCACCTATGAAAAAAGCGGATGAACCACACATTATGCGGCTCATCCGCTTCGCTTTATGGATGCGGCCTAGAAGCTAATAGCTTCTCTTCCTATACCCACTCTGGAGCCAGCTCTACGTCTACCAGGCCAGCGTCATCTGCTGGTGATGAACTTTCTTCTAGAGTTGTTCCTAGAACCAAGCCATGGTCTGTCCCTAAAGTTGCGTCAGCGACTACACCACCGTTTCCTGCCTTGATTGCATCTCCAGCAGTTAGGCTAACTGCTGTTGCACCTTGGCGGACTTTAGATGGTCCTTTGACAATGCCGTAGAATAAGTCGTTAGCTGCGACAACAGAGGATCCCAAGGAAGGATCTACTACCAAGCAACATCGGTCACCTAAATCGGCTTTTGCGTCTGCAACTCCAACTCCGGCCAATCCGCCATCGACATCGATTACGACAATATCGCCAGCAGCTAACGGACCGCCAGTTTTGTTTCGTAGAACACGAGCCACAACTCGACGACCTACAACTCGCTTGCTCATTCCTGCTGCGGATGCAACGTCTTCCGACACGGGGAACGTGTACTCGCGACCATCGAGGGCGGTGTTAATATCCACCCCATCTTCGTTCTGGCCTCGGATGCTTTCACCCAAGCCAAAATCTGCTACTGAATCTAGCATGTTGTTGTTCCTTTATTTCGGCAAAAGTTAATTAGATTTCGCTGTTTGGCTTCCAGACAACGAAATTACGAGGCGACTTGTACTTCAGGTTACTCAAGGTAGAAACCACTGCGTTAAGCGACTGAGTTGCCAGGTCGTACTGAGGACCGCCTTCGTCGCTGAAAAGCTCGGAAGTCAAAGCCATCAATTCCATTGCATTCATGTTCAATCCGAATGCGTAACCATTGGGAACTGCATTCTCAAACGAAACCTCGATTCCATCGAATCGCATTACGTTTAGGAAGCCAAGTTCGATCATGGAGCCTGGAGCCATCTTGACCTCAATGGTCTGGCGACCACCTTCAAAGTCTTTCAGGTCGATGAATAGGTTGCGGTCCATGAACACGTTCGTGACTTGCGAGTCAATCGTGCTGTTTCGCTGTGCGTGGGTAAGGCCATATCGCAGAGCTTTCTCAAGTTTCTCGCCATTGCTCGCATTGGATGAAGCATTGTCGAAAGCACTTGAATCTCGCTGAACGATCAGTGGACTCCAGAAGTCGTACTCTGGATCCTGGATACCTTCTGGGTAAGGCACGCCAGCTTCTTGAGCACCACCATAGTTTCCGAGAACACAGCTCAAACTTGCGTAAGTTCCGCTTGGAACAGCAACCTTGTCCGCTGCGTTTACGGAGCGAGCACCAGCTCCACTGATATTAACAGTCTGGCCGTTCGTTCGAGCAAAGGTCTTAAAGCCGTGCCAGAATCTTTCGTTATCTGGATCTTCTCCATCAACGTAAAACTGTGGGCCAAGCTCTTCGATCAAACTGCTCTTCAAACGCTCTGCGAAACCATCTAATACTTTGATTATCGCTGCTTCGCCTTGGTTTTTCTCCATCTCGCGGCGTTTGATGGAGTCGGTCACCTCGTAACCACGCCAATCCAAACCAGCCACTTTGAAAAGCGAGGTTGGGTTGAACGATCGAGAGTTTTCTCCGGTTGCTGCTGAAGCAGAGTGGCGACGATATTTAACCGGCCACTGAATACCTTCACCACCATGTCCGGTGCTGATGCGTCCTTTAGCTTCAAGCAAAGCTAAAATAGCGTAGTTCTTTTTTGCTGCATCCTCGACTTCTCGGATGAGCTTGGGCATGGTCGTCGAAAGGCTTCTTGCCCAAGAAAACCGATCGTAAGTTTGAAATCCACTTGGCATTGTTGTGCCTCCTTACATCGTGGAAAAATGATTTACTCCTGGCCTGCTCGCATAGCAGCCAGCGTTTCTTCACCGAATGACATCTGGCGTGTCCCTGTGACTTCGCCTCCACTCTCTGAACTCACTCCGTTGAAACTTTGTGGTCTTGGTTTTGCTGTGTTGGTCCTGCCTCGCATGGCACTTCTTTGCTGCTGGGCGGCTTGCTGTGTACTCTGGGTGTAACTTTGTTGGCTCTGCTGTGGCTGGGTGACACCCATCGCCATCTTTGCGTACTGAATCTGTTTAGCCACAGATGACACGCCGTCTTTGGCAAACGAATCCATGTAGTCGATGAAGCGATTTCCATAGTCGCTATAGACGTACTGCCCATTGACTGGATCCTGAATGAATCTGCCAGTTGCGGGATCTTTCGCGTAAAGCCAGTTCGCGTTTTCGTTAATGAATGAATCAACAGTTGCAGCTTCCTGCGCCTGAGATTGCTTCATTTGATAGCTGCTCTCAAACTTATCCTGGATCATTCTCTCGACACGCTGATCAACAGCTTGTGCAAACTGCCGAGGATCCTGCAAAACATCCTGCCACCTCCTGAGCTTTCGATCGATGCTCAGGATTTGCTCTCTTGTTTCGTTGTCGACATGATCGGCAATGACACGATTTCCGTCTTCATCGACTTCGATGTACTGGTTGGCCCAGGACGGATCTTTCCAGTCGTTGATCAATTCATCTAACGGATCGAGAGGCTTAGGGGCCTCTTGAGGAGCCTGATGCGAAGGCGCATTGTCGCGGAATCGCATTTGGTCTTGGTAGAATCGAACTTGGTCCGCGTAATGTCGGATTTGCTCGTCTTGTTGACGCTTGGACTGAACTAATGCTTGAACAGCACGATCAACATCGTCAAACGACTGGAAGCCCGCTTGCTCTAAAGCTGCCTGCCATCCTGAAGACGCTCCGGCGGACTCCATTCCGCTGGAGCCTTCGCCCTGCGTCGACGCCGGGGATACGCCTTCCGCAGGTAAGGGGGCTTCAGTCAATGATTCTTCTTCATGAACATCTTGTTCTTCGGCGTCTTGAGACAAGACTTCCTGCTCGTCATCTTCTAGCTCGACTTCTGACATTCAATTTTTCCAAGCGTGAGGAGTTTTCTACACACTTGAATCTTGAGGACCACTTCCAGTACGTCAAACCTAAAGTGGGGTCATCGGCCAGTCTTAGACTGTCTTATACACAAACGGGGAATAGTTTTTGATGCAAGAAGCCAGCGTTACACAAAAAGCGTTGATGCCTCTGACGGATCTAAGGGCGGAACTGAGGAGGCAAGGAATCATCGATGTGCCTAGAAGCACAGTAAGAAACTGGTATCTGCTTGGCGTTTCGACGCCACAAGGAAGAGTCAAGCTCCAGACCAAAAAAGTTGGGAACCGACGAATGTCTTCGGTGAAGTGGACTCTCGATTTCCTTGACTCACAAGATTCATCTTAGATTGGAAGTAAAGATGTCGAATGTGCTATGTATCGGCGACTGTCACTGCCCAGCCATGATTGACGGGTATCCTGATTTTGTTTACTCGCTCTACGAAAAGTATAAGTGCAATAAAGTCGTGATGATCGGTGACCTGGTCGATTGCTACGCGATGTCAATGCACCAGAAGCGAATCGAAACAATAGATATTGAGGAGGAGTTTGCTAAAGCACAAAAGCAGGTCAAAGAGCTAACAAGTCGTTTTCCTGGGCGTAATGTTACTTGGCTGCTGGGCAATCACGACAGCTTGCCTCAACGACACATGGAAGCCGCTGGAGTTCCTCTGAGTCTGCTCAAGAACCCAGGCAAAATCTGGAATACAGGCAGGTGGGTCATCAAGCAAAGATGGGAAGATCATGTAATCGACTCAGTTATTTATCGGCACGGAGACAAAGGTAAGGGAGGTCAGTTCCCAGCATTAGCAAACGCACTATCTGAGTTCAGAAGCGTCGTCCAAGGACACTTTCATCAGGTCGGTGGCGTCATGGTCAAATCCAACTCTGTGTCGACTTTGTTCGGACTACAGACTGGATGCGGGTGTGACTCATCTGCGCCAGAGCTTCAGTACGCAAAGAAGTTTGCTAATAAGCCTGTTCTCGGTGCTGCGGTCGTGATCGATAAAGGTCGCCACCCGATTTTTGAACCGTACAAGGAAGTCAAATGAAAAGGAAAGCTACGTTCAACGACATAGAATGGGAAGTGCTGCTTGTTACAAAAAAAAATATGAATAAAGGGACATGGGGTGAAGCGTCCGATCAAGAGAAAACTCTCAAGATCCGCATCGATCTTTCAGACAGAAACGTGATTGACACGGCGATACACGAGTGCTTGCACGCAGCTAACTTCCTCTGTTTTAGCGAAGAGTTTGTTAGCGACACCGCGACTCAGATCGCAAAAGTTTTGGTTAATCACATCGGAGTAGTCATTAACCGCGACCAGGAGGCTTGATCGACCTGCCCTGCTTACGCTTACCATCTATCAATGAAACTAATCGATTCTGTTTGTATGTCGCTGGACTAAAATCAATGGTGCATTTGCAAACCTTGCTTGGTGAGTGATCGCTGACTCGGACTTTAATGGACCTTCTTCCTTTTGTTGCTATCACATAACGACTAAGGCTCTTTGGTGACCTGCTTGTTCTTACATTCCATCCCCTTCTCTGAAATGTTTCTCTCACAGACCTCACTACTCTTGCAATCGCCAGGGCAGCGTCTTTCATCCCAAATTATCTCGCTGTAGTTTTGGTCGTACTTCTCCCTGTCAACAGGGCGAGGTGAATCACCTTTTCCATTGTTCATGTCTTCTCTCCACGGACAGTTGACGCATGTCTTATTGCAGCAACGCCCTCTTGATAAAAGAAACTCTCTGCTAAGAGGCTTTGCCTGGCGGCTCACATTCATCCTCCATTCTGAAGAAATGCACGCAATCCATTGGTGCGAAATAAAACTCTTGGCTAACCCCTTCGTAGCGACTGTCATTTCTTTTGTCCACTTTCCATTGGCCGCTTGTTTCACTTTTGACAACGGCTGCATACCTCTGGTCGCTGCTTGTGATTACATAGGCAAACGGTCGTGGGACTGACCTGTCGAACGAGTGTTTCGCGCACACGATAAACTTGTCGCCAAACGGCCATGTGTTATCAGTGAAATTCACTCCAAGTCTCTTCACTTCAATTCTTTGAGTAATGTAGATATCGCCTCCGTCTGCGTATGTCTCCCAGTCTTCGTGCCTGGGAGCCTCTCGCGTTGGCTTGACAACCACCTCGTAGCCGAACCGATTAAGCCATTTAGCTACTGAAAAAACACCATCGGTGCTATCTCTCAGGTGGCTCAGAAATCTTTTGTGGTTCTCGTTCACTTTTGATCTCCGCAAGAAGGTCTAAGTATTCCCACCATGTTATGAGCACCATCGTTTGCCCACAGTCTTCACGAAACGCAACGGCATCTATGTTCTCGCTTGGCTGTAGGAATTTCGCGATTGATTTGCGGCGTTTGGCTTGTATCCTCTTCCCCTGCACGAGAAGGTCGACTTCTTCGTGCATTCCAAGAGATTGGCCGTTCGACGCATAAGCTCTTTTCGATTCAAGCCCGCTGTCCCTCGCCTGGTTCACCAGCTCCCGTTCGTAAGCGTTTCCTTTCCTCTTGCTTGGGTGCGTCATGATGCGCCTCGCAGTTCGCTCAAGAATCCAGGTTCATCTGGCTGCTTCATCCTTTCTCTTTGGTAGAGATTGGACCTTCTGTAGTGAATGATCTGCTTGAGCGATTCTTCGTCGGGGAGCACTTGCTCCAAAACGTGGCGAAGTATCGCTGTCTTTTTCCCGCTTCTTGTCGATCCGCCGCCCAGAGCCTCGCTTGCGAGATCCAGTCTCTCTGCCAAATCATCTTCTAGTCTTAGTAGCACTTTCTTCATTAAATCTCTTTTATCTCCAGCTTCGCACTCGAACAGTAATTCCATCGTCGGTGACCGCCGTTGCGTCACCTGTCAACTGATAGCCTTTCCACTTCTGTGGCTCACAAGTTGTTGGGTAATCTGTCCGTCCCCATCCGATGCCTTCGTAGCGACCTATTGTCTTGTGAGTGTGCTCAAAGATTCGATTTGCCGCCATGTAGTCGGCTTCTCTTTGGCAGCGTTCCTGGTCTGTTGTCGAGTCACCCCAGATGGAAACGCATAAAAAGGTCGTAAGGAATAAGGTGATCACTCTATCTCCCCGTTAAGTATCATGAGGTTCCTCGTGTCATCGATGAACACAGGAGTCCTCGGACCAACGTAGGATCCTTCTATGTTGAAGCTGAAGTATTCTTCCGCTTCCCATGTTTCCATTCCGTCGACGACCAAGCCTTCTATTATTTTTCTCGTGCTGTACGCGACCACTTCCGTCCCGTCGATCGAAAGCAGTCCGAGGATTGCATGGTCGAAACCATCGACAACAAGGAGAGGATCTTTACTCATTGCAGTCTTCCCCAGTCAGCTCTTGAACAATGATGTCTTTCGTGGAAATTATGTCCGCGAACGATTTTGCTTTACTAACAAGCTCTCCCATGCCCATGCAAAATGGCGCACTGTCTGTGTCGATGTACCCGCCTTCGTCTGTAATCCATATCTTTGTTACATCGAATGGGTTACCGACCTGGTCGATCTCCCAAAAAACCGACGACACAGAGTTTTCTATGTCACCGAAGAATGAATAACTCCCTTCCCCGGTTCCCCATTTAACCGCTAGGTTTATGAAGTCACTTGTCAGGTACCCTCCTGTTGACTCGTCCTTCAAGAACCAAGCGTCAGCATGAGCAAATGTTTGGACTATCTCTGTGACCAATAAGCATTGATCGCCTTCATCGTGAGCCAAATCTCTAATCATTGCTGTCTCCTCTGATTGAACGAACCTCGTAAACGACCTTAGGCTCGACATGATGAAGGAAGATGGTTTCGCTTCCCTCGTCCCGTGTCTCGACTAAACCAACAAAACCAAACTTCCTGCTAACCAACTCTGCGGCGTGTGCGTGAGTAACGTCGCCAAAAGATATCCAGTCTTCTTGCACCAGCAGTCCATCAAATACCCTGCGTCCCTGCCTGTTTAAGCCTGTTGTGCTTTCCATGTGTTTTCCTTTCTTGAATGGAGCAAACCGATCTCTGCTCTCTTTTTCAGTAGACTTGTTGCTTTGTCCGTTAAGCGGACTGCTTGGATCCATTTCGTTTCATCCTGTACCGGCCAGTCACACTGTTTCTTTCATTAAGTTTGCTTGCGATATAGTCAGCGGCTTCATCAAGTTCCGCTTCGCTCGTCGTGTCGATCTTCCGCAGCGATTCACGCAACATGCGATTGCTGTTTCTGATGTTCACTTCTTCTAGAAGCAGGTCGATGATCGGACCTTCGCCGGAAACGCCCCACTGATGGAAAACCTCTCTCATTGCTTGCAGGCTCTCTTCGTCACGAGTCGCTACCGCTTGAAGGCACTTAGCTACCAACGGACTGAACAGACTGTCTGGATCCAGCTCGTCTAAGACTTTGGCGCGATCGCCGTTCTTAGCCATTGCAAATCCGAGAGCGATGTACTCCAGTCGAATCAGCTTTGATTTCCGCATTACCTCTGGTGTTCTCATTTCTTAGTTCCATCAACCATTAAGTATGTTTCTTGATCCAGAGCGGGCATTGCACAGCCCCCCTTACCCCCCAGAGCCAGGCAATGGGAGAAGGACTGTGCTAACGTGTTTCCGTCACCATCACGGTCACCGCTCTCGAATCCCCCTTTGAGTTCGAGAACACAGATCGAAGACCTGTGCAGCATGTGATCAATTAGTAGCCCTCACATCACGCAGGCTGTAAAAGAGCGACCGGAGCCGCTCTTGCGTTTTAACTAACACCTAGAAAGGAGCATCTACAGGAATCGTGTTCTGCCTTGCTGGAGCACTCTGCTGGTCCTTGGCCTCAAAGTTCAAACTCAGGAATTTCCCTGATCCGTCTTTGCGCTCTTTGATCCATCCCGAAATCCAATACTCCTGGTTGTTGATCTCGCATGTCCCCTTGTAGTCCGGGTGCGTGTTTTTTTCCTTGCGGTCGTTGACGCTGATGATCCCCCGCAGGTTGTTGTCGTACTTCTTCGCCATCTTCGTTCTCCAAAAAAAAGGTAAGTCGCTCTTCGTATAAGCGGCGACACTCGCTCATAAACTGTTCATCTAACGTGTGCTCTAGATTGTGCTGCTTGTGGACCTTCATTAAACTTCCGAGAAACTTGAGCACCCTGACGCTGCTGGCGTTCCTGAAAGAAGCGAGCAGCTCTTCTTTTCTTACTTCTCCCACAACCTCCCCCTGTAAACATGCCTAGCCGAGTGCTTCCATTCACTCGACCCTTTGGCTGGAAGGTAAACGTCGACAGGTGTGTATTCCTTGACTCCACCCTGCTGCGCGGCACGCTTCGCCTGAGCATATGCCCACTGAACCGTCATTCCTGTTTTCTTGGCGGCCCACAGCTTGTCTTTGAGATACTTGTCAAAGCTATTTAAGCGGGGCTTCCTCTTTGGCGAGCACTGAGCTGGAGTCTTGTATTTCAGTTCTCCGGTCGAGCTTCTTGCAAAGAACACAGGCTTCCCAAACGGCGTGCCACAGGTCGGGCAGCTAATGACGCCTTTCTCTCGCGGAGACAGGGCTTTGCAAGCCACACACAGCCTGAGTTCACTCTCTTGTTCCTCTGCCTGTGACTCTGATTCATTGTTTTGCTGCTTCTTCTTTACAGAGTCGGGGTCCGCAAGTTCGGCTGACCTCCAATCTCTCCCATCGAAATTTGGGTAGCCATGAAGGTAGACACTCCCGCTGTGATCCTGGACAGTACACTCGTGATAGTCTTTGAAGTAACGCAACACGCGACCGACGCTCTGCAAGTAAGTCGCAAGGCCAGCCATCGTTGTTGTGACAATGCAATGCTTGAGGAATGGCATGTCGACCGCCTCACGCAGCACAAACCGATTCCAGATCACACTGAACTCACCGGATTCTGTCCCCTTAATCGCTCTCTCTCTCGTAGCCAAATTCGATTCGTAGTGCTTCACTTCATAAGATCCGCTCGACTGCTTTTCGCACAGAACGACTCTCTCCGCATCGATTGATGCACAACGGATCCCGCGG
>Ga0070753_1000352_pt1 | contig 28508 bp, 18 predicted proteins | sample VirMetDEL_Aug_31_FD_77441 | JGI IMG/M metagenome (GOLD analysis project Ga0070753, IMG submission 77441) | Aqueous microbial communities from the Delaware River and Bay under freshwater to marine salinity gradient to study organic matter... | ecosystem: Environmental > Aquatic > Marine > Coastal... | reverse complement strand
ATTAGAAACATAGCTCTTAGAGGTATTAGAGAGTTCGGGTTTGACGTAAGCAGCCGCGTTCGTTCAGTAAAAAGGACTATACAATCAAACAATACGGTTATCCTTCCAGAAGATTATGTAGACCTTGTTAAGATGGGTGTTGTTGATTCTGACGGTGTGCTGAGGGTTTTTGGTCAAAACAAGAATCTTAACTATTCTAGGCAAGACGTTACTACATATTCAGACTCAGATAGCGCAGAAGGGCCTCTTGATCTTACTAGCAATCTAATTCCCAACAGAACAGATTCTAAGACTTCTACTGCTGGAAGCTCTTCTGGAGGATCTGATTTTGACTTCTACATCTTTGAAAACTATCTGTTTCAGGGTGGCATTGGAAGGATTTATGGGACTGGTGGTGGTCACTTGGCTGGCGAGTACAGAATAAACCTTGACCAAAACCGAATCGAGATCGACACTGAATCTAACTTTGTTGAAGTCGTACTGGAATATATCGCAGACGAAGCTAGATCAACTAACCCAGTTATTCACGTGTATGCTGAAGAAGCCATCCGAAGCTACATGTACTACAAGCTTTGTGAAAGAAAGTCAACGGTACCAGCGAACGAAAAGGCTAGGGCCAGAGCCGAATACTACAATGAACGTAGAAAGGCAAAGGCACGTCTCAGCAACTTCAGTAAAGATGAAGCACTGAAAACTATTCGTAGAAACTACATCCTGGCACCTAAGTACTAATGATAGATAAAATATTCCCTAGGAAGCTGAATCGGTCTAAAGATGCAAGGATTCAGGACAAGACGGAGATGTACAATGCAATTAACATCTCTATTGATGACTTTGACGGAAATTTTGGTGGGGCTGATGGCACTGGAGACGCTGGTGTAATTAAGCCATCGAAGGGGAATGCGGCTGTTCTACAGCCAGGAAACCTTTTGTCTGACTCTCAACATATGAGGGTTTTGGGTAGTGTGTCTGATGAAGTAAACAATGAACTTTATTTGTTTGTTTTTTCTACGGTTGCTTCAGAACATGGGGTTTATAAAGTAAACTCTGCTGAAGTACTAGAGAGAGTTTTTACATCTGAGCACTTTAACTTTCAACAAAATGGCTTTGTAAAAGGTGATATTGTATACCGACAGAACGGAGATGTAATCCTTTACTTTACTGACGGTGTTAATGAGCCTAGAAAGCTTAACATGGGTAAACTGTCTCAAGAGCAACTTGAGGACATTACTGTGGCTGCAGAAATAGATTTTATTACGGCGTGTCCTAAAACGCCAATGCACCCACCTACGTTTAACTTTGTTTCAGATCCAGCTAAACCAGTAAACTTTAGGTCTGTTGAAGGATTTCAGTTTGCTTATCAGTGCCTCTACTCCACTGGAGAAGAGAGTGCAATATCTACATATTCTAATATAGCTGTACCTCCAGTATACCTAACTCAGGGCTCTTTGCCTGACGCTAATCTCGAAGCAAATAACTTAATTAGGGTTTCAATACCTAAGGTTGTAAACGAGATAGAAAACTATACCTCAAACATTGAGAAAATTCGTCTCCTTGTGCGTATAGGTAATAATGGTGGTTTTTTTACGGTGGCCGAAAAAGATGCTGCTGACAACCTGACTTTTGACTTCTACAATGATTCGATTCTTACTGGGGTGCCTGAAGAAGATCAAGACAAGCTCAATGATGCCTTGCCTAGAGCTGCTAGAGGCCAAACCATTGTTAACGACAGACTTATCTATGGCAACTATCAAGAAGGCTATGAAACTCCCACGGTAAAGGCCTCTTTTACTACTGTAAACAATCCGCGTCCAGCAGATTTTGTAGACCTTTCAATAGGTATCATACCTTTGATATCTCCAGCCTTTAAAGAAGATATAGAAACTATAAGTGTAAATTTTGTGCCTGGTGTTGACTTGTCGCAAAATTCATTTGTACCTAGTCAAAACGGATCTCCAAACAAGGTATTTAACAGAAGGTCTTCGTATCAGTTTGATTTGTCGTCTTTACCTTCAGAGCTTCCAGAAGGCGCAATAGCAGAAATTTCTTTCTCTATGACCCCAGACGGAAATTTTGAATTGTACAACAGTGAAAATTCTTTTCATACATTTAAAAATAATGGCTTTGGGCTTTCTGCATTTAGGCCTGACGAAGAAAGCATATCTACTTCTTGCAAAACATTAGTTGGTAACGCATACAGCACTTGGCCGAGTGGCTCTCCTGCAGTATTTCAAAACAACATTGGTGTACAGCAAAATGGTATATCTTGGGAGAGCACAGACGCTGGCGTTGAAGGATCGGTAAGTGATGTTCGATTTGGCACCTCACCGTCGAATCCTTTTATTATACCTAGTGAGTTTGTAAAGTTCAAGGTAAGATTCAAACTTGAGCAAACAATCTCTGGTGACAACGCAGTCAGAAACACCATATCTGATGTTCTTAAAACATATTTTAGCGATGAAAGCACAGTAGCCCCAGAAGGAGTTACTTTCTTTGTGGATGGTGGTTTGGCTGACGCTATTGAAGGCCAGAACGATACAGTATCTGTAAATCAACTCTTTAATAACCCTGAAGGTTACGGACTAATCCCCGATAACGACCCAAGGGCTAGAACCGTAATTAGTTGTTTTAGTGCGTCTGAGTATTCTGCTTCAGACTCAGTGGCACCTGTTGGTTTTTTTGCCGTCAACAAAGCGGATGTTACGTTTGGTTTGAGATTTAGCGAAAAAGTAAACGCTAATGTGGTTGGCGATTATGACCGAGGCCCAATATTTAGCCTTCATGTCAAAGACATTGACAATGTAGAAACCGTGACTATGATCCCAAGGATTACTAGAAGCGGAGCTCGCGGCTGGATTTACTTTACTAAAGAGTTTTTGCAAGACCCACTAAATCAAGACAATGTCAGAAAGATCTGTGTGTTTGACCAACCGACCATTCCAGAGATAACAACATATGAAGAAAACCCACTTGACGAAGGCGTTGAAAAAATAAAGAATGACTTAAACATATTCTTTTTAAATCGTCACTTTTGTCCTATTGCAGGGCCCTATGATCGTCAGTCTACGGTTTATGCCAATGTAAGAAAAATATTACCTACTTCTTTTCTGAATGCCAGTGGCGTCGAAGTTGTAACAAATCCATTGTTTAACAGTCCTGTTAATGCGTTTAGAGGATTTCAAGGTATTGGCGAGCCATATCTAATTGATGATTCGAACGTTCCTTATATTGCTTACCCCTCAGAAGGAAATACAGAGTTAGATAGTGACTTTAGGGTTATACCTGGTACTTCACAATATCCTTCAAGTGCAATTTTTTCTTCTTTTGGGGAGCCAGAATCTGGTTCGGAATCTGGGCTAGATCTAGACCACCCAACAAAAAGAAGGATTATTGGTTATTTGGAGCTCAATGGAGAAAAGCCTATTCGTATTGCAGACCCAAATAGCGATACTACAGACACTGTTTATTCTATAATCGACGGTGAAGCAAACATTAGGAACAGAGATGGTAGATTAAACCCTAGCTTTTGGTATGGTCTTTACTATGGTACGGAGTATGCTGGCAGAAACAACAATCAATTCCTTCTTTCCGAAGGGTCTGACAGCGATGAACCTGTTGGACTAATTCACGGCCAGTTTAATTATAAGTCTTTTGAATCTTCAGAAGCTCAAGCAAAAATCAATGCTTTGATACCCGACATAGAGCTTGGGCCAAAATCGTTTACATTAATTACGGACTCATTGTCTTCGGGGGCTGTTGGTAGATCTTTTAAAAGAAACTGCGATCATAGTTTTGCACTGCTTTACTATGACGAACGTGGCAGGCCAGGAGAACCCGTTCCGCTAGGCTCTCACTTTGTGAGGCAGGTGGCTAACCCAGGTCTTGCAAACATTGTATTAAACATAGATTCAGATTACCCTCCACCAGAATGGGCGCATAGCTATAAGGTGCTGTATGGTGGTAACAACTCTGTATCTGATTTTATTCAATACACTGCTGGCGGGGCCTTTGTGCCTAAAAATTCTGATGTAGAACAAGGTGTTATATACGTCTCTTTAAATTACCTTCAGGAGAATAGTGAAGTGTCTTATTCAAAGGCCTTTGGTGCTGTTAGATATGACGGAGACAAAGATCTTTACACCTTCTCTGAAGGAGACAGGCTTAGAATAATAAGTTATTTTGACGATGCTGATTCAGTTCAATACCCTCAAATAAATAAACCGTTTGAGTTTCAAGTCATTGGCACTGTAACTCTCAATGATGACGCTTTAGAAAACCCTCTAGCTGTTGAAGGAGATGAGGTTCACCCAGCAAAAACTGGTCAGTTTGTTATATTAAAAGACAATCCAGACGCTACTGGTTTTAGCTTCGCAGATGTCGCTGGGTCTAATTCTGACGCAAACGCAACTCAATTAATTTATGACCCAGATAACTTCTGGAATAGACGTTGTGTATTTGAAATTTTTAGCCCTCAAAAAAAGCGAGAAGTAGAAAGCAGGGTTTACTATGAGATAGGAGATACTTATAACGTTGTAAGGGGCCCTTCTGGACCAACAGAAGGAGCTCAAATTGTGCCTCTACACCAAACCACTTCTATACTCCTTGATCAGGGTGACGTGTATTTTAGAAAGATGGCTGTAAACATGCCTGATTTTGATGCTCTTACAGATTCGTTTTTGGGCTTAATAGGCAACGGAACAAATACACCAGACGAACTCACATCCCCAAACTTTAGATCATATCACCTTGAGTCTAAAACGTTTACAGACCTTTTCCCCAGCACCGATGTTCTTCCGTATGGTAAGCCGAGAGTTGCCATTCAAAAAGTACAACCTGTAAGAGACGGAAACTTTGCTGAATCAAGCGGGAGTTCTAATTTTTACTCTAGGAAAAGCTCTATTAAATTCTCTGATAGATCAAGCGCTAACTCGAACATCGTTAGATATACATCTTTCAACGATTCCAAGCTGCCATTTAAAGATCTTCAGATAAACGACGGCGAAATATTCTTTCTTGAAAATTACAACGATAGCATATTCTGTATTCAAAGATTAAAGTGCAGTTCTATTCCTGTTTCAAGAAACATCCTTGCAGACGCTCTCGGCAATGAAAACGTTATTGCTACATCTAAAGTTCTTGGCACAGAAAAGTATTATGCTGGCGCGTTTGGAACTGATGCTCCTGAATCTGTAGCTAAGGCTGGAAGTGCATTGTACTTTGTGTCAGTAAGAAACAAAGAGGTTTACAGATTTAGTCCTTCTTCAGGGATTGAAGTCATATCTGACAAAGGCATGGCGTCGTTCTTTGATGACCTTTTGTCTGGCGCAGAACTTTCTACAGGGGCTAGAATTGTTGGTGGCTATGACCCAGATGCCGATGAGTTTATCTTGAGCGTTTGGGAGTCTGTTATACCCCTCATATCTGAAGGAGTTATACCTTTCTCTAATGAAGTCGAAACACTTCTTGTTCAAGATGTTACTGATTTTGAGGGGGCTATAGAAACAGGTGGTGGTGACGTGGGAGGTGAAATTGACGAACTTACAGACGAAGAAATATTTCAGGCAGGATTTGAAGCTGGTCAAGATAGTGTGTCTGGAATCATACTTAATGCTCAAGACATTATAACCGAACTGACCGAGTCTGTTAGCACAAACACTACAAAGCTTGATGTTTTAACTAAATCTTTATTCCTTCTCTCAAATCTTATAGATGTACTTAATAACTCAAGTTCTGACGACGTTATAAACGTTACATCAAGTATATCTGATTTTATCGACTCGTTTGATGTAGAAGACATTGATCTAATAGAAGGCATTGATTTGGCTTATTCTGCAAACGCGGAATCGCCAAACAACGTAAGCCTTATTCTTGATATGCTTAGTCTCTATGGAGACGCTGGAGAAAATCCTAGCGCTTTTAGACAGCTTATGTCTCAAGCGATAGTTTTGGCTCAAGGCTCCGTCTTGTCTGATGAGGATTTGCAACCACTATACAGCTTTTTGACAGGAAACCCTGATTTCTTAGTAAATGAAGCTTTTGTTTCATCGTCTAATATGAATCGGGCAACAAACCCAGAAGAAGACACAAGGAATCGAGTAGAGGCTATATCACAGATTGCAGAGCACATTAGCGGAATAATACCTTCTACTATACTGTTTGAAGGGTCTGGCGCTGCTGGTTTGAACTTAAATCCAGGAGACCTTCTTGAATGGCTTAAATCTTGGGTTACTATCGGCCTGAGAATTAACGAACAAGTTGGCCCAGGAACCATAGACCTAAGTCCAACAAGCCCACAAGAACTTCTTGATTCAAACACTACGATTACATTTGTTAACGAAAGTTCAGAAACTCTCGGTCAAATAACTTTCGATCAGCTTCTGAACATTTTTAGAAGAGGCTTGATTTCAAAAGACCAAGCCAAGTTGATTTTCACTGGCCTGAAAGGTGATACTTTGCTTCCGCAAGGAGGCACAAAAAACCTTGTATACGTTTTAGATGTTGAAGGAGACCAAACTATCGGAAGCTATGACTTTTTGAAATTCCTTTCAGTTTTTGGTCAGGATTTCGGAAAGGCTACTGATAACTTCCAGCCATTTCAAAATGTGGCGTTTGGAGAAGAGTATACTGCGGCTGGTGGGTTTACTTCAAAAAGTGTTAACTCCGTTGAAAACACTGAAGATTCTGCACCTTTTGCAGATGAAGACTCTGAAATCATAACAGGTTTTACTTAATATATCATGCCTACAACTATAGCATATAGCAACAAAGGGGGCTTCTGGAAAACCACTTATACGTGGTACGCTTCTTTTATGGGGAAAATTGGCAGAAAGTTTTTCAGCTCATCTGTAGATGGGGCAAGTGAAGGAGTCATTGGTATACCTTCAAAACTTATTTGGAAGCACCATTTAGACGACGACACTAAAAGAACAAATTACTACGGAGAAGTAGGGGGTAGCGGCATATCTGTTTCTTTTAACGATAACGTTTCGGCTAACAAAATCTATAAATCAATATCTATTGAGGGTACAAGCAACATAGAAAACAACCCCAATACTTTTATTGTCAACGCAGAAAATAACCCAAACAAACAGTTTAGCATTGGGACAATTAAAGACAAAGGCGGTATTCTTTATGGTCACATTGGACTTTCAAACACGCTGCTTGATGGCAGTAACATAAGGGTTATTGGGAGCTTTAATGTTAATGCTATTTCAGTAGGGGCTCAGGACGAAATCATACTTGATTCTTTTGACTACAACTTTAGGCACAAGAAAGAATCTGTAAAAGGAAACTCTAAATTTTTGTTTCGATCTGATATTACTGAGGCATTTTACAATTTCGATCTTATTCAAGTTCCAATTGCAGAAAATGTATCTTATTCAAATATAGCTGGAGACCCAGTATCTCTGTCTATATTGCCTGACGGAAGCGCTTCTTTTAAAAAGGCAAACGGATCGCAGTTCCTTATACAGGGCCCAACTAGCGTTTTAAATCTTCAACAAATTCAAAGCCCACAAATTAGTACAGTTACCCTAATAGAAGTTACGCCTCAGGAGATCAATGGAGCCCCACCAAGAGGTCAGTATGCACAAGCAGACATCGCGCTAGGAAGCGCCCCATATGAACTATATTCTGTTAGCGTAAACTACGAGCCTACTAATCTAGACCATTCTAAGTGATAATAAGTATATTTGCAATTATGATCGACTTTATATATGACTTACTTTGGGTTGACTACCCAGGATTGCAGAAAGCACTCGATCCAGTAACAATAGCTTTGCTTGTCGGTCAAGGCGTTAAATACGCTGGAGCCGCAAAAGCAGCAAAACAACAAGAAGCGGCTGCATTAGCTCAAGAACAAAAGGGCAAAGACCTCTACGAGCAAATGGTAAAAGATTTTGAGTCTGGCAAGTACGACTTGTCTGTCACTCAAAGTATGAGAGATGCTGCTGAACAGCAGAGAATCTTGGCTGAGCAGGCGGCCGATGCTGCGACTCAAAGGGGCGAGGCTCAACTGCAATCATCTTTAGCTGCGGCTAGATATGGTGACCCAAGAACAGCTGCCCTGATTCCTAAGCAGGCACAACAGATTGAACAAAACATTCAACAGGCCGAACTGCAAGGACTTGCTCAAAAGACTCAGGCTGAACAACAAATTGCAGGGCTGGAGCAAGACATCGCTGCAAAAAACCTTGCTTTGCGCCAAGATCTTGGGGCTATGCAGCTTAAGCGTGGTGCAGCTGGCATGGATGCGGGGGAGCTCGCTAAACAACAAGCACGACAGGCTGCTATAGAGGCTAAGTATGGGGCTTTCGCAGCAATGGCTCAGTCTCCGTTTGCATTTATGATGGAAGAGCAGAAATACGGAACAGACGAAGATGGGGGGAAGCACAAGTTCTCAAACAAACCTGGGGAAGTCTACATGACTGGAGGTGAGTTTGATCACAGCACAAACAAAAAGGCCTTGATTGATGAAGAGACTGGGGAGAAAGAAGCAGAACTTACTGGCGGTGAAGCTGTAGTTGCAGACGGAGACAACATGTTGGTCTTCAATCCTAAGCAGCAAAACACAATAGAAGGGCTTGTAAACAAAGGGGATGCAAAGGGGTTGATGAGGGCTATGAAGAGATTGCTGAAACAATTTAACCAAGACAATGTCTAATCTGTTTGGAGGCACACCGTTGCCAGGTCGTTTTGACAAGGTAGAAAAAACGGATCTTACTGGTGTGACGCAAGTCGCGTCTACTATGAACGTCCGTGATAAAGAGATGGCTCGGCGCTTTGAAAGAGCTGAGGACTTCCGTCGTACAGACATCAATGAGGCTGTAGGTTATGATCTGGCCTCTATAGGTCAGTTTGGTTCTGAGATCTTCAACCAAGAGGCTAACGAGGTTGCTCAGATGATTGCTAGCGGAGAGCTTGACCCTACACAGGCCCGCATGCGTCTTGGTCAGCTTAAGGGCATGTACAATCAGTTTAAGACTCATGCCGATGCAATAGCTGCTGAAGATGAGATTGCTAAACAACTTGCAACAGATCCTCAGGCAAGAGCCGCTAGAAACGCTCAGCTTGGCGTGGGTGAGGAGCTTAGCTTTGGGATTGACGACTATGCGGCTCAACACAATGCCGCTATGAACAACCTGTTTAGGCCAGGGAGCGCTCAGAAAGGCGCCGATGGGCAGTGGACGGCCATCGACCCCAACACGGATCAAAGAGTCCCTATAACGCAGATTACGGGCTTTGCAGACCCAACTCACTTCTACCGCTACGGAACTAAAGCTGTTGATGTTGGCACCCTTGGTGACTGGGCCCAGAACTCAGCTACAGCTTCAGCTATCTCGTTTAAAGATGGGAAGTGGGATGAGACTAGAGCTAGAAATTACTACAGAGACAATGTCTTGACGCAAGACGAAAATGGAAGGACTCGAAGATTGCAGCTTCTTGGGACGCTTGAAGATAGAGGCCTTATTTCTCACCTGACAGACGAACAGAAAAGAAACTTTAGAGATGGGGTGGACCTTGGGTCAGAGACATTTCAAGACATCATTACTAAGGGTGAGACGGAGTTTGTTTCTCGCAGCCAGTTTGAGGGGGTGTACGGGACTGCAGGTAAAAAGGGTAGTGGTTCTGGTAGTGGAAGCGGACAAGACAAAGCAGATTTTGTTGTCGGTGGTTTGAACGTACCAGCCAAAACAACTGGGAAGTTACTCTCTAATCTTGAAAACATAGGGCAATCTGGATACACCTTGAACAGATTTAATACGCCTCCAGTACTTGAGGGGGCTTATGAGATTCCAGGCAAGCCAAATACAGAGAAGATTGAAATTGTCGGGGCTGGTGTCAATGAAAAAGGTGAGCCAGTTGCTTACATCAGAGGGTATCAACGTACTGAAATTGAAGGAGCAATACCAGGGCTTGAGGGGGAAACCGATAGAGTCCCATACTTTAAGGAGATTGCAATCGGCGAGGGTGAGCTTGGGGTTGGATCTGACATTATGAGAGAGCTTCAACAGAATCACCCAAAGATGTACAATCAAGTCCTTCAAGATAAAGATGTCTATGAAGAGAACAAGCTTAGAGGCAGAGGAATTCGTGCTGCGGGGGCTGAAGATGGTGGTGCTGACGAAACAACTCCAGATACAGGTGATGCCGCCGATAGATCTCAGGCTGCACTTGGGGCAAGAGACGCAGCTGTAGATGAATATAAGGGCCTTAGAGACAGAATGGAGACGCTAAAGAAGCAAATGCAAAGTTCAGCAGCTTCGGGTCGTCCAAATTTGGGGCTAGCAGAAAGAATGAAGTCTATTCAAGATAGAATGGATGCAATTGCTGGGGGTGAATTCGGGGAATACATAAACAACATCTTTAATAAGGGTGCTGAAGCTACGCCTGAAGAGGCTAGAAGCGCATCTGAAGCGGCTCTTGCGGCGGCAAGGGAAAGGTCTCAGACAGGCTCAATGACAAGAGAAGAGATTGAAGCCTCAAGAGAGGCTCGTTCTGAGGCGGCTAGAATAGAAAGAGAAAAAAGAAACATAAGACAGCAAGTATCAGATACTCTTTTTGACAACCCAATAGGAAGATTTTTTGGCTATCTGGGCCGTGAAGACAGAGAAAGAGGCTTACCAGATAGTGGTGTGCAGCCAGAGCCAATTGCGGCTAAGGTGCAATTTGGTGGAACTCGTGGCAGTAGAGATGAAGTCCTTCCTCTTTCACCAAGGGGAGGTGTCTCTCCATTAGATGTGCCTACAGTTGCCAGAGGCCTACAACCTGAAAGGCCTGCTGTAAGCGAACTTGCAACTAACTTGGTTGGTGGCGGGTTGGGGTCAAACGATGGGGGGATTGCTTCGTATGAAGGGTACACTCCTTCTATGCAGATTAACGTTCCAGATAGCTTGAACAGTGGTGTTACTATAGCTGGGTTGGATATTGGAAGAGGTGCAGAAGGTGTTGACGGAAAGCTTGCAATCCTAAAAGATTACTTGAGACCAGAAGAATTTAAAGCACTCGAAACATTAAAAGGACTCACAGGTAAAGAAGCACAGGAAGCTCTAAAAAAGTTCCAAGATCAAGGACTGCTGTTGCAAGATGGTTTGGGGTTGACACAAGAAGACCTTAATGAAATTACTGCTAGACAGACCGAAAAAGAGCTTCCAAAAGTATATAAGAAGCTTCCTAAAGACAGGCTAGAAAAACTCCCAATTGAAGTTCAAAGAGCTGTTGTTGGTGTTGACTTTATGACTCCAGGTAAGGTAGCAATAGGACTTGTTTCAAAGGCCGTTGAAAGCAACGCTCCAGAAGACTGGGCGAAAGCAGCCGACGAATACATGAACTACTACTCTTACTTGGGCAGCTCTGACATGAAGTCTGAGTTTAAGAAGTGGGCTAGACAAAACAATAGACAAGATCTTATTGACCAAGTAGACCAGCCAGGAAAAACTCAAGAGTTTAAGGACGCTGTCATTCAGTATAAGCTTGATGCAAAAAGAATCCTTCCAGGTAATCTTAGAAGGGTTGAAGAGGCTGCAAACAACATCATTTCAGCTTACAATCTTGAACCCATCCCTACTTACGCTGAGAGAAGAGAAGGAGGTGCCCCATCTGACGAAGTTGCCGTAAATTAAGGCCTGAAATGAGTGAAGAAAACAACAGACTTACCCTAGGTGAGGTCACTCGTGACGACCTCACAATTCAACCTGATGTACCTCAGGATGATCTTACCAGATATTTTGAAGAAACACCTCTTCCAAACATCATGGAAGACTTCAGAAAGAACGGTACAGAGCCTGACGCAGCGTACCGTATTCTCGCCAAGAGAGGGTATAGCCAAGATCAGGTCGATGAGGAGATGGCTGCTTATTATGAAGAGCAGCGTCAGTTTTCAATTCATGAACAACAAAAAGCAGATGAGAAGCGTAGAGAAGAAGAGACGCGCATTGAAGCTCTATCTGCTCAATCTGAAAGAGCTACTCCTTTATCTCCTGAGCTAGACAAGCAAGTAGAAACATTTGAGTTAGCTACGACTGATGAAGATACTGGTGAAATTACTTCAGCAGCTATTCCTCAGTATGCTAAGATTATGCAGGAGTCTGGAGCTTTGGATGATCCATTGACGCCTATCGCCCTACCTAAAGATATCGACAACGCTATGATGCGTGGTGAAGATGTGGGGCTAAGGTATCAGTCTTACCAAAATGACAAAGATATATATGACCTGTACGCTCAACACGAGCTTGCTGGTGGTTTGTATGAAGCCTTTCAAGATAAGGATGTGGCAAAGTACAACGCCATTGCGAGAGAGCTTACTGAGATGGGTATGTATGCCCCTGAGGTCGAATCACTTGATGAAGATTTATCTGATGTTCAAATGAACATCTTTGGGAATGTTGAAGACAGAAAGAAGGAGCTTATTGAAGAGCGAAATAGAATCAACGCTCAGTTTGGTCTCCCATCTTCATTTAACCCAGACTCTGACGTAGACTTTAGACAAGTTATGCGTGAGTCACTTATTAGGCAAAAATCTGATTTCGATAGCTCTGACTATGCGGGGTACCTGAGAGAAGTAGAGAATTTGTCTAAAGAAATGCTTGATCGAAGCAATGATCTAGACAGTTTTATCTTGGGTGATGACCATGGTGCTGCCATTGAAGGAGTCCTTCAGGGATTGACAAAAAAGTTTGTGGTCCCACTTATTGAAGGGGCAACTGTTGGTTTGCCAAACATGTATTACGATGGCATTGAGGCCCTTGGTATTGGGTCTCCAAATGACGTCAGAAGAGGGAGGGCTAAGATAAAAGCCAAGATGCAAGCCTCAAGAAAGCTTCAAGATGCTATGGCTATGGAGCGCCAAATGAGACTTATGCAAAGAGGTTTGTCTGAAATGGAGGCCACAGCTGGCGTATCTGAGTTGTTTCAATCAACGATCAGCGGGGAGACTTCATTCGGCGCTTTTGCGAATAGACTTTCTTACGAAGTTGCGGAAGGGTTTGGTCAGGCCATTGGATACATGGTTCCTATTGGTAGAGCCGCGACACTTAGGTCTGGTGCTCAGGCTGTGGCTGGCGCTACAGCAAAGGCCGCTGCTGGCAAGGCAGTTCCACGAGGTGTTGGGTTGCTTACTGCAGAACAGGCTGTAGCTGCTAAAGCTATTGACGCTGCCTCCGATGCGGCGAAAGCTTTGTCTAGAGCAAACGCAAGATACCATGCTACATTTGCTGCGCTTGGCGTTAACTCTGCATCCAACTTCTACAAAGATCTATACGATAGAAAGGACTTGACGTTTGCAGAAAAAATGCTTCAGTCTTCTATTGTTGGTGTGGCAGAAGCTACACTTGGTAAGGTTTTTAGTAAAGTTGACGCAGCTTTTGTTAGTGGGGCTAGGAAGACAGCTCAAGCTGCAACTCTGTCTGAGCTGAAGCAGATGTCAAAAGAACAGCTTAAAAACCTTACTAGAGGGGCTGGGCTTAAAAAGGCCGCTAAGGTTGCTGGACGAGGACTTAGCGAAGAATTTGCAGAAGAGTTTGGTGTTGAGTTGGTTGGTCAATCTGTAAGCATAGTTAATGACTTGATTATGGGGAGACAGCCACAAGAAGTAAACTGGCATCAACTTGTCGATGCTGGTCTTGCTGGTATGTTTGGTGCTGGACCTACAAGCGTTATGTCTGGCGTTGGAACATACATGGCCCACCACTCCATGCTCAAGGAAAGAAAGGATCTTGTAGAGGCTATAGGTAATCTCGACGCAGAAATTGCCAATGCAACGACACAGGAAGAAGTAAAGAGACTAAAGACTCAGAGGGACGTGTACTCTTTGATGCTTATGAAGATTGACGGTGACTCAAAGAAGGCCTTTTCTAAAATGTCTCAGGGGGCTAGACGTCAATTGCTCAAGATTCACAGAGACCTCGCATATACTGCAAACAAGCTTAAAGACCCCAACCTTACAAAAGAAGAAAGGGAGCAGCTTCAGAACAGGTACGAGGTTTTGCTTGGGGCTAAGCAGAGACTAGAAAAACAAGAGGATACATTCGAGTCGAGCGTTGATGATAGTGAAGTTACTTTTACTGACGCTGAAGGACAGGAGACGACTGTTACTACGGAGAACGCCACAACAGAAGACAAGCAAAGAGCTGAGACTGCTGAAAAGACTGGTGAGTTTGCACCTGAAAATCAGAAGCAGGAAGAAGAAGAGCTTTCTACGTCTGAAGAAGACTTGGTTGAAAAGCCAGCAGAAGAGGCGCCAGAAGAAGCTCCAGCAGAGGAAGCCCCAGAAGAAGGATTCGATGCAGAAGAGATAGACATATCTCAAGCGTTGGATGTTACTGACCCAGAACAGGTTGGTGAAGAAGGGCGTATGACTGTTGAGCAGGCTATTCAAACGAATGCTCTTATTAGAAGTTACGGGAAGAGGCTCGGAGACAAAGGGGTTAAGATCCTTAGACACAGGTCTCAAGAGTCACTTAAAAGAGCTGGTCAGGTTCAAGACCAAGAAGGTGATATTGGAGGATTTTTTGACGCCGAGACAAACACCATACACCTCGCCCCTGATGCAACAGCAAGAGAGATTCAAGAGGAGTTTGCACATGCTGTGTTCAGAGACATTCTTGGCGAGTACGCTGAGGGTAGAGAAAACTTATTCAACTATCTGAACGAGCTTGCAGAAACAAACAAAGGGGTGGCTGCGGCCATTGCTAAGGCTAGAACTGATTACGCTGATCGCCCTGAGTCTGAGCAACAAGAAGAAGCCATTGTTGAAGTCCTTCTTGGTTATGCTGAGGGTTCTATTGATCTAAACAGACAACAAAGAAACAGAGTCATTGACCTCATCAATGCTATCTACAGCTATGTTGCTGGCACTGAGGTGTCTGAGGATCAGATTCAGAACGACGCTGAGTTCAAAAGGTTTGCTGAAAGCTTTAAGAGAGCCACTAGAGGTGAGGTAGATGTTGAAGTTGCAGCCCCAGCAATCACAAAGACAGAGGCAAAGAAAGGACTTACGCTTGATCAAGCCACAAAAGAAGCTGAAAGAACGGGTAAAAATGTAGAGGTGGATGTCAATCAGATGCCTCTGTTTGAAGACAAAAAAAATGGTAAGAGATACAGAAAGGTAAAAACTACCTCCGAGAAGAATGTTTCTTTGTATGTTGAAGATGGGGAGAAGTTGTACGTTGATGAGGACGGAATTTTAAGAGCTTCTGAATCAGATAAAAATAGCCTTCCTGGCACAGCTATAGGCGACTCTTTGATGGTTCCAGTAAAAGATACTGGTAAGCGTGAGTCTCGCAGAGAGGCTGGTAAAGAGTATACATACCTTAAAGATGCGACGGTATTCTTTGAAGAGGATTCCTTTGCTGTTGCTGGTGAGTCACCAGTTGATGAGAGATACAGGTCTCGCAAGATAGATGTCAAGAACTACAACGACTTTAGGCGCTGGTACAATAGAGTTACTGCTAACGGGACTCGCGCCAACAGAGTCAAAGACATGACGTTCTATGGTGCGGACGGCAAGATGTACAAGATTCGCCCACCAAGACCATACCCAGCTAGTGACCCTCGATCTAAAGAGGCTTCTGCTGAGGGTAAAGACGCAGCGGTGCGTCGTATGTCTAGAAGAGGCGGACCTACTCTAGAACAAATCGTAAAAGAAACCAAGGCTAAGACAGTAAGTGGTAATCGTATAGGCCAGGGGAGGGCGTCAACAGGAAGTGAAAAAACTGGGACATTAAGAGTAAACCCAGGCTCTAATGATGGTAGCCTTGAAATCTCAATAAACGCTTTACGACAAAAGAATCAAAAAGCATACATCAAGAACGCAAAATACTTTGCAAATCTAGATATTGTTAGAGCCGTTAAAAATTTCCCAGATGAGGTGTTTGACGGTGCAGACGCATTGTCTAATTCTGACGAGGTATATGAGATTTTTGTAAATGAAGTAACAGACAACCTGCTATTTCTCTACGATTCTTTTAATGAAGAGCTTAGAGATGTGTCTACTCTGTGGTACGACGGAGCAAACATTATTGCTCAACAACTTGCCGCCGAAAATAACATGACCCTTGAACAGGTTTCATCGGTTATAGCATCTCTTTCTCCTCAAAAAGGATGGTATGAAAATCTTCGCCTAGCTGAGATTGTCATTGACTTTATAAAAAATGTGGCGCCTAATCTGGTTATAAGCAAGGATTTGGTGGACTTTCACAAGGACGGGGGTAAGAGCTGGGCGAAAGATTTAGATCAATACATCGGAAAACCATTTTCAGACATTACAAACGGCAAAGATGCAGCCGCAATACTTTGGGCTTATTCTGTGCTGAATGTGGATACGCGGTATCGCATTACATCTCCGAACGGAACAAAAGGAGAATTCTCTAAAAACAAAGACGGGGCTTTTTCACGGGTGACTTGGAGCTCAAGATCAATTATTAGCAACGCCATTAGGTCTGTGTCTGCCTCAACCCTTGAGGATTTTTCTAATATTCTTGGCAACGAACATAAGATTAGAAACTTTTTTAATAACATTTCTAACCCAGGCTTTGGCTTAGACGCCACAATTGACACTCATGCCGTTGCCGCATCACACCTTAAACCTCTTGCCAGCGCTTCTGGGGAGGTATTACTAAACTTAGGTGGCACTAAAGCGTTTTTGTCAAAAGATGGTAGAGTCCTTACTCTAAAACAAGTTAAAAGACTTGCTGGGACAAAGGACGCTAAGAAGGCAAATGCATTTGCTGAGAAGAACGGGATAAAGGTTCTTAACGTTTCTAAAAGCCAGCCGTTTGGTTTTTCTGGCGCTTATTATGCGTATCTTGACGCCTACAGAAAGGCAGCAGAACAACGAGGGGTTCTTCCAAGAGAAATGCAGAGCGTAACTTGGGAGGCAGTTAGATTGTTGTACACCTCTGAATTCAAGAGGCTGCAAGTCAACCAAGACAGTATTGAAAGTTTACATAAAAAATACACTGATGGAGAACTTACAAAACAAGAACTTAGAAACGCCCTCCTTGAGAGAGCAGACGGTATCGGAGACCCAGACTGGGCCGATGTATTCAGATCCACTGAAGGAGATGGCCGAGGAGTCGAAGACGCTGGAAGAGTTCCTGGAGAAGGTGGAGGAAGACGAGGACCTGGAGCTAGAGGGAGAGATTCTGGCGTGGTACGTGAACAGGTACTACCAGTACAACCCAGAGGGAAGCGAAGAATAGCAGCCCAAGAGCTAGATGACAGAACTGTCGATCACAGAGTAGAAGAAGAAAACCAAAAGAGAGCATCTAAAAGACAGTCTAGAAGAGGTGCTTCGTTTACTATGTCCGAAGAGACGGGCTTCCAGAAGTGGAAGAACAAGTGGATTAGAAGGCTTCAGGACAAGTACGTTGATATATTCAACATCCAGAGAACCATTGAATCTCAGAGAGGTAAGCTTGAAAGCTCTCAAGATTTTCAGATGGCTGAGGAGCTCATGTACGGCAAGGCCGCAGAAGATCTGGCTAAGCTCGACAAGAAAATAGAAGAGATTACAGCCATGATGAAGGAGGCTGGAGTCAATGTTGAAGAGCTTTCTGATTACTTGTATGCTTTGCACGCTAAAGAGCGTAACGCTGTAATTGAAAATAGAACTGAAGGCGAGGTAAAGAATGGTAGCGGCATGACCAACGCTGAAGCTGATGCCATAATCAATGCAGCGAACAAGGCCGCGATGGATCCAATTGTCTCTAAGGTAAGAGAGATACAGGCTGACACTCGCAAGACGATGGTCAAGTATGGTCTTGAAACTCAAGAGACTATCGACGCCTTCGAGAGACAGTTCCAGAATTACGTACCTCTCTCTGGTGTAGCAACAGACGAGCTCACTGGAACCCCATACCCGACTGGAGGTGCTGGCATGAATGTATTCGGGCCTACGACCAAAAGAGCAAAGGGTAGAGGAACTAGAGCCGATAATGTTTTGGCTCAGATAGTGGCTCAGAACGCTGGCATTCACATCAAGGCAAGAACAAACGAGGCCTTGAATTCTCTCTACAACCTTGTTGAGAGCAACCCCAACCCAAATGTTTGGAGGGTATTAAATGCAAATCAAGTCCAAAACTCAGAATCACCAAATGTTGTAGCTGTTCGGGTGAACGGAAAGCAGAAGTTCATTTACTTCAAAGACCCAAGTTACGCCGAGACTTTGAGGGGCATGAATCTGCCTCAAACAAACATGTTCATCAGAGTATTGAGAAAACCAGCTCAGTGGTTGAGAAGAGCATTTACAACTTTGAACCCTGAGTTTGTTATCTCTAACTTCTCTCGTGACATTCAGTCTGCTATATTCAATGCAGCTTCAGAGGCTGAAATTGAAGGGGGTATGTTGAATAGCGAGGCCAGTGTTCGTAGAGTGATGAAGCTTGTGCCTCAGACCTTGAGAACGCTTGTCAAGAATTCTGTTCAGAAAGGCGGAGACCCAGCTATTGAAAAGTACTTTGAAGAGTTTAAAGAAGATGGGGGTAAGACTGGCTGGGCATATCAAAAGCCTCTTGACCAGATCTTAAGCGAGCTTGAAGGGGCTACTGAGGAGAAGACAAGAACGCAAGAAATATTTGGTAAGGCAAAGAACTTTACTGACACCATTGAAGGCATTAACGATGCCTTTGAAAACAGCATCAGACTTGCATCTTATATCGCAGCTAGAGAAGCTGGGATACCAAGAGAAAAGGCAGCGCAGGTTGCAAAAAATATAACCGTAAACTTCAACAAACAAGGAGAGTGGGGACCAACTCTTAATGCAGTTTATTTGTTCTTTAACGCATCAGTTCAAGGTACAGCTAGGCTTGGCAGATCGTTGTTGAGCTTGCGCCCTCAGAAAAGACCTGACGGAACAAAGAGAAGCGGTATACAGAGAGTAAACTCTGCTCAATGGATGGCGGCTGGATTGGGTGTGTTTGGTTCTATGCTTACTATGCTTGGGTACGCTATGTCTGACGAAGACGAAGACGGTACTCTTTTCTGGGACAAGATTCCAGACTACGTTAAAGAGCGTAACCTCATCATCATGCGCCCCAATGGAAAGGACTACTTTAAGATTCCTATGCCTTACGGGTTTAACTTCTTTGCAAACTTAGGTACGTCTCTGACAGAATCTGCATACGGAAACAGAGAGGCAGACGAGGCATTTATGTTCTTGTTCAACTCCTTTATGGGTTCATTCTCTCCAGTGTCGTTTGGTCAGTCTGAAGACTTGTTTACATCTGTTGGGAAGGGGGCGGTGCCTACGGTCATGAAGCCTTTCGTTGATGTCATGGTTAATGAAACATACTTTGGTTCACCTGTCACTGGGGAGAACCTGCCGTTTGGGGTTCAAAGACCAGACTCAGAGCTTTCTTTTAGATCTCCAGAAGAAGTAAAGGACTTTTTCAGATGGTTAAACGAAGCTACTGGCGGTAGTGAGTACAAAGAAGGTGGTGTAGACATAAATCCAGACAAGTTTTGGTACATGTTCGAGTACTATATCGGGGGAGCTGGTCAGTTTTTAAACAGGTCTTTGTTTAAGTTCCCTCAACAACTTGGCGCAAAGCTCCTTTCTGATGAAGACATTAAGATAGAGGCTGGCGATGTACCCATGCTTAGAATCCTTTATGGTCAGCCATCTAAGTACTACGATATGGAGAAGTTCAAGGAGAACGAAAAGGAGTTTAGAGCTCTCTATAGGGAAGCAAAAGAGGCACCTCGAAGAGATGATTTGGAAAGATATAAGGGTATAAGCACTAGAATGAACTCTGTTCTTAACAAGGTAAACAAGCAGATGTCATTGCTTAGAAAGGCCGAACGTGAAGCCCGCAAGATTGAAGACTATTCACAGAGAATGGCAAGGATTCAAGAGCTGAAAGACAAGCAGAGATCATTAATTATGCAATGGAACAAGTATTATGAGCAAGCAAGAAACTAAAATCAAAGACACCGCCTTGGGCGGATGGTTGAAGCAGAAGGCACCAGGTATCCTCGACACTGTCGGAGACTTGCTGCCAGATCAGGGTGCGCTTGGGGTTGTAAAGAACTTGCTCGATAAAGAGCCAAGCATAGACCCTGCTGAAGCCAAGGCAAAGATTGACGCAGAGATTGCATTCCAGAACAACGTTACAGAGAGATGGAAGGCAGACATGGGCGGAGATGTTAAGCTCGCAAAGCTCATCAGACCAGCGACTTTGATAGCCCTTATGTCAATGTTTATGGTAACTATGGTACTGGATTCCCTTGATAATCTGCCATTTAACGTGAAAGATAGTTATGTATCTTTGTTGGAAATACTAATGCTAACATCATTCGGTGCATATTTTGCTGGAAGAACTATAGAAAAGGCTAAGAAATGAAGGTTGATGAGAACACGCAGGTCACACTTGACTTGAAAACTATTGCAATAATTATCTCTTTTGTTGTAACAGTTGTCGGGATGTGGTTTGCTCTGCAAGGGGAGATTGAATTGGCTAAGCAGCTTCCAGAGCCTGAGGTGTCTCGCACCGAATACGATCTCAAGGATAAGCTCGTCCGAGAGACCATCATGAACACGCAAACAAAGGTTGAGGAGAACGGGAAGAAGTTGGACCTTATAGAACAAAGACTTTACGAACTCAGTACAGAATCAAAAAGATGAAGCATTTTATTGCCAGCCTTTTTGCGTCAATCACATTTGCTGCTGCCGCACAGACATTCACTATGATTGATAACGACATTGTCGTAGTTCAGATCAACGCAGCGTGGAACGACATCAACACCAGAGTAGACCTTGAAAGGCTTCGTGGATGCGAGTACCGATTCGGTTGGCTTGATGATCAGCCAGACGCGCTTCAGAAAAGCATTGCTTCGCTCCCAGTTGTCGTCATCTACAGAAACGGTAGACCTGCCTACCAGTACGCAGCTGACATTAGCTTTAGACTCGACACTCCGTTTGAGGAGATTCAAGAGCAAGTATACAAGCTTAAGTACTAAAAGAGGGGACCGAAGCCCCCTCTCAGTAGCGAAGTTCCACAGCGACTATCCCTGTGTAACGGTGCCAAGATAATACATCTGCGACACCCAGCATTGGTCCATTCGTTTCATCGCACGGGGCACGCTCCTGTTTCGCAATCAGCGATCTCGATGTCGTCCATGTTCAGGTTCTCCAACGAAGTAATCGGAGTAACCGACTGAGACATCTCAAGCCATTTCTCGTGTGTGATTTCTTCCATCGGAGCCTGATCGAAGCCGTGCTCGTTGTGCAGCAAGAAGCTGACACTCTTTACGTTAGCGTAGTTTACATCAAGCCAAGCTTTAATATCATCGAGCTCTTCTTTTCTGTAATAGATAGTTACAGACACAGAGTTGTCTGACCATTCAGCTTGCAACCGCTTGATGACTTCGAGCTGATCGACGGCAGTCATGTCGTTAGCAAACGTCGTGTTTTCAGGGAAGCTGCAAGGGAAGCTCACAACCACAGTAGAGTGGTCTTCAGTACCATCGAAGTTACGAACGTACTCTACGTGATACCCATTGTCTCTGCAAACTCTGACCAGCTCACTATCCGCAGCCATTCTAATTCTCCGTATGTAGTACTGGCTGTACCCTGGATGTGCTCCTGGTGTAACGCCAGCAAGTAGAGACAGCGTTCCACTGGGTTTAACTGTAGTAAGTTTAATAGATGTTGGGAATCCGCAAATTCTAGAGTACTCTTGGTCATATGCTCTAAGGTGATTGTACACAGTTGGCAGCCAGCTTTGTTGCTCTTCAGTAGCCTGAAGATAACCAGTTACGCCAATACCCATTCGCATGTTCTTGTGAACAATATCTTCCGTTTCTGGTACAGCACACTTGATAGCCAGGCTATGTTTGTTGATTCGATACAAGAGCGTAGCTACGTCTTTAAGCTCTCTTTCAGATTCAATGTTTGGAAGATAGATTTCTGCTAAGCAGCATGTCTCAAATGGAGCAAGGCTTTGCTCTGCACACGGGTTGTACCCCATGACGTTTGGATCTGGGTAGTTGGTTTCTCCAGTCCTTCCCATACGCCGTGATGCGGTTAGGTTAATAAGACCGTAGGGCTCTCCGTTTCCTTTGTAACCCTCCCAGAACTCCTCAGGCAACAAAGAGATGTCGTCACAGGCCACAGAGTTGTTGGACATAGCTCGCCAATTTGGGATGTTTCCGAGATCCCAGCGCTTGGCCCGCAAGTATTCGATGTCGTCGTGGTCTCCAATTGCAATCTGTGCAGAACGACGGACGTTACCAGCCACAACGATCTTACCGATAATGTTCATCACATCCAAACAGTCAACTGGCTTCAGTCTGTTGCCGCTACGCTCGTTAAGAATACGATTGATTTCTTGCATGCCCCAGATAAGGTCTCCTGGGCCCGAAGCAGTCCCGCCAAATCCTTTTATAGGGGATCCTGCAGGGCGAATAAGAGAAGTGTCGTATGTGAATCCTTTCCCAGTAAAGAAAGATGCTTCTAGCACGCGCTTTAGAAGCTCCGTCCAACCTTCGCGAGAGTCAGGTACGATGAAGTCAGCGCCTGGGTCGTCAACATGTTTGATGGTCACTTTCTTCTTGACCTTCGGAAGCTGATATACATGTTCTCTTTGAATGTTATAACCTACACCGCTGCCAAGCATAAGCATCTCAAATGCCCAAGTAAAAGGCCTTATCGGTTCGTCTACAACTGTGAACGCACAGTTCTGCAAAGAAGGGAGTCCAAGCTTGTCTACAGTCTTAGTTCCGAGCTGCCACAAGAATCGACCAGCAACAGTACCTTTGAGCTGCATCATCATGCGCTTGATGTCTGCCTGATCGTGTGAATTAAAGTCACACTTAAGCTGCTTGTTGCACGCCTCAATGACGCGGTCAACAGTCTCCTCCCACTCTTCTGTTCTGTCTTTAATAGGGCGTGCGTAGGTACGCTTATATGTAGCGTAGCCGACCTCACCCCAGGGAATAAACTCTGGGTTGTAGTCCATATTTTAAGGTTTAAAAGTTAAAAAAGCGAACGACTAAGATAGTCAATATTTACTATCGTAACTCCACACCCTGTAGGAAAGTAAGGACTTGATATCGTGCAACTTAAGTATTGTGATGACGTCAAGCCTATCTCTTCGGGTGTACTTTTTTAGGTAAGCTTCGCGTTTATTTTGAACGAACTCATCTTTTACATGCTTCTCACAAAAGAAAGCTAGTTCTTCTCTATCAACAATAGAAAACCCGCCTTCTTCTGGCATGTCAAATGCTATGATCGAGGCTCCACCATAGAGCCACCCATCATTCCCAAGAACATTTTTAAACTCAACCCAAATTTCATCGGGTAGATTGTTTCCTTTTACATCAACACCCCATTTGCCCCCGCTTTTAATAGCAAGCCAGTAGTCAATATGCTCATGCATATCTTCAGTATGGCTGGATTTAGTTACAAGGAGTCCTTTATTTCTTGCTGCTCGTACAAATCTTATTTCTGCTACACGCCCTGTAGTTGAAGAATACTTTCTTCTTTCATTGCTGATCTTCGTGCTCACTTACTGCTGTTTTTATTAGATCTAGCTCTTGATAGATGGCGGATCTTACGCCCTCCATAGCCTGCTCTACGTGTGTTAATTTATCTTTTGGTGTCCCGTTATCTTTATGCAAGGCTTCGTATAGATCGTCTACGACGTCGTGAATTCTATCACAAGCATGAAAGTAGTACCAGCTTAATTTAGATATCTCCATTTTCAATAGACTTTAGTATTTCTTGAATAGCATGATCTACTTGACCACTATTCTTCGCTAAAAATACAATAGTATTAGCGTCTTTTGCAACTAAATGTCTAAGAAAAAGTTTCCACCTCATAGGAAAGTCATGATGAGAAGGAAGGAATCCTTTTGTTTCTATTATCCAGTCATGGTCTCTACCTACAAAGTCGGGCTTGTAAGTGATAGGGAGAACGACCGACCCACTCTTATCGGCCATCTCCTTACCCTTAGCAGTCATCTTAAAATACTTGTTTGGGAATCGGAACTTCTCCATCAACTCGAACGTATGTTCCTCGTAGTCGAAAGCTAGCCCGTATTCTTTAAGCTGATCAGCACAATACTTTTCTATTGAGCTTGCGTACCTTCCAAGTTGTTTTTTTTTTGCGCTTACACGCTTATTCGTTGTCTTCCTCTGTCTCTTCATTTATCGAAGGTACCAAAGAAATTTTTAAAACGCAAGATTTGGTTTTATCGAAAAAGGAATCGGTTCGCTCACAGGAAAGTCAATTGGCTGATAAAGAGCTCTTTGCCCAAGCATGTTTGTGAATCCAGTGTGGGAAAGATTCATTTGCAGTCTGTACGGATCCTCAAGAGGAGTGGGGGCTCCGCCAGTTTCTACTTCACGAACCTTTCGAACGTGTAACTCACTCATTTTCCGTATCTCAGGGTCCATTGCTTGAACCTTTCGGTGAATTGTAAGGAAGCAATCTGCTCTGTTTACGAACTTTCCGCCACCCTCTGTATCTTCGGCATATGGGGCGACAGGCAATCCGTCAGGGCCTTTCCTACGTTGAGCTTCAGTTACAGCATGCATGTTCAACCATACAGCCACATCGTTTGACTTACTAAACGTCAGGAACTCGCTAGCCGCCTCGTAGTGGTAGTCATGGACGCCTAAACCATTGTTTGTCATGTCCAGCTTCAAGCTGTTGTAGGGGTCAATGAAGATTGCGTCAATTGGTTGCTGTCGCATCACCTTCTCCATGAATAGAATGATGTCGCTGTAGCTGTAGATCTGATTGTTGTTGATGACCGTAAAGTGCTCTTGCACCCACTTGTAGGCCTTCTTACGATCTAGATACGTCATGTCAGCCACTTTCTTATCCATAGCAAACTGCATGAGAGACATCTTGACTGATGCTGTGCGATTCTCTGAAGAATAGATAACCCACTTCCAGTCGTGACGTATTGCCGCGTTAGCAATAAGGTATAGCATCGTTGTGGTCTTACCCACGTTGGAGTGACCGCTGACAATAACAAACTCTTTCTTATACCTAAAATATTTATCGAGCTTGGGGTCACCAGTATCCAGTCCAAGGTTGATCTTACCCTGAGAATAGTCATCAATCCATCTGAAGTCCTCGTCGTCAGAAGAGATGAACGACATGTCACCATCGTTTATAAGCATCTCACGTTGAGCCGATTTCTCTTCGTTGATGACTTCTTTGATGGGCATCTGCTTACCCTTCTCTATGCCAGCTATAATGGTCTGACGAGCATGATCTTCATTGTCTACATCGCGCTTGCATATCTCACGAAAAAGGATTCGTACAACCTCTTCTTCTTCCATCCTTCCAGCGGAGACAAATCCACCACATAGAATAGAGGCTCTGTTTAGCGTAGCCCATTTCTCCCCATCCTCAGCATTGCGTATCATACGCGCAGCTAGGTTGAGCTTCATGTAGTCGGTGTACTTGTATGCTTCGCTTGTAGGTGTCTGAGCTTCTGCAAACTCTGTTGTAAAATGACCGAACTTTCTGTTCTGATCTTTAATAATGATGTCTGGGTCGTAGGACTCGAAACAAGCGCGAGATTCGTTAATTCCAGACTCATCAAGCTCAAGGCCATGAGTTCGCTCAAAGTACTTAACAAGGGCTCTAAAATGATCCCTGTGCCTTTCAGTGTTCGTTATCTGAACTAAGGCCTTTACTCCATTCCCGCTTGGGGATGTCCAGCAAGAATAAACAAAGTCATCAGTAGCTAAAGATACTTTCGTAGCATCTACATCAACGTGGTCGAAGTCAAGAACAATAAACCCCGAATGCTCAAACAAGGCCTCGTCATTCCGAGACGAAAACTCCCCGCTGAAACAAACAACGGGGAGCTCTAACTTTTTATCTTTATCGCCGCCACGTATTTCAGACACCAGAGAACTCGACTTCCCAGTCTGAATCCGCTCCAAGGCTAGTTGTAACGGGATATGATGAGGAGCCTGCTTGTCGAATACGTTTTTGAATATTGTTACTTTCATTGTCTTTGGCGATCATAAGGAGGATCAGGTAGCCCGCGAGGTCTTGCAAAGTATCCTCGGTCTCGTCTACAAGTCCAGCGTTTTTAATTCTCTTCAATTTGTCGTCAATGCGCACCTTGATGCCAGCTACAGCGTTTGCTGGTGAAAATACATTCATTGGCTCAAGCGCTGAGTCCCCATACTTCTCGTTCTTGTAAAGAAGCAGGTCCTCAAGCTTTTTACACTTTGATTTGATTTTGTCTCTTGTGTTCATTTAGAGTTAGGCTTGAATTTGAAAGAAATTTCTTAGAGAGAATCTCTCTTATGATGATATGCTTATCTGTCTTTGCGTTCTTACCATACAGCTCTTGTTCTAATCGGTGCATGGTGTGGCTATCATATGATACTATCTCATTCGGATTCTCGAACACAGAAACTACCCACACGACACGCTCGTGTACAACCTTCTTTTTCTTGAAGGCGACACGAGCGGTCATGTAGTAGATAGGGGCCTTAGAATGGGAGGGCATCCTCCGTAGAGGCCTCCGCCTTCTTAGCCTCGCGACGTTCCTTAGCGGCAGCGCTATTGGGGTCGAACACGCGGCAGCAAGGCTTACCACTCTTAGACATAAACATTGTGACATACAAGTTGCCACCCTGTCCCTGATCGTTACGCTTCGTAGCGTACTTGTCGATCATCTCCTTAAGCTCTGTGTCCTTGAAACGGACGTTCCAGCTCATCAACTCGCCATCGTCGTTGTAACGTGGCTCTTCGGCGTACCCTACGAGTACTGAATCATACTGCTTATCATTCATGATAAAATAAATTTGTAAAAAAGGTTGTCAAAAATAACGCATGCTGTGGCAAAAACCAAAATTTTAAACCACAAATTCAGCGTAGTGTTTTTCTGTTCTTTTGTCTCCATCGAGATAGTTTTGAATGTTTTCTAATGCTTCGTGGAACTTCATCTCCCCTTTAAACAGGGTTTCTTCAGAGCACTTGACGTCGGCAGGATAGAAGGGGTAGGCCTTTTCTTGCACCACCCAGTAGAAATCTTTGATCCCAAACACCTTAGTGTAGACGTAGGCTTGGATGTCGTAGCTGAAGCTGTTGACGTCGTACCTGAACTTGTCAATAGCTCGCGATGACTTTGAGTCCACTATAAACTCCCCGTCTTGCAAACAATCAAGGAATCCTTTCAATGGTACACCATCAAGGTCTACGTTGAACTCGACCTGATACTTGCCGTTTGCAAATCGCTTGTCGTAGATACCACAATCTTTAAGCCGCTTAATCATCTCTTTCGACTTCTTCCAGTCCTCTTGACTAACCAGTTCCTTGTTCGAATGTTTTTTGACTTGTTCTTCCTTCCATTCTTTATAACGCTTAGTGTTACGAGGGTACTTGCCACCAATCCTTTTAACAATGATGTCATCTTCCAATACATGGTAAGTTTCTCTTGCTTTTTCTGGCTCAAACAACATCATGTCGTAAAGAGTGCCAAACGTTAAGGCTTCCGATTCTTTCTTTAGTTGCCCACGCATGTACATCTCCCATAGCTTCATGTCTCCGAGAGCATACTTCAGCGATGAGTAAGAAAGGTGTGGTTTGCCTACGGATTCAGTTAGTTTTTCTCTTAATGTCATACGTCTATGTGATTGTTTCTGCTTCCGATCTTGTAAGAAAGATATGCGGCTATGCATACAATGCATAATGCAACGGAGAATTCAAAAATCTCTTTCATTTTGATTTGTTTTTGATTTGTCGAACATCGTCCATCTTATCGTTTATCATCTCTATAGAGAGCCGAATAAAATCACGAGACTTGGCTGAAATCTTTTCGTTGTTGTACAGGATTTTGCTGTACTCGTCCCTGATGTGATGTAGAAACTGAATGTCGTTCAGTGAGCCATAGTACTTGTTGTCAAATGGCTTATCAGCTGATTCACTCATTTCTTTTATCGTACTGGTAGTGAAGAAGCCTGTAATCTCTTTCATCGCACAAACTTTTTAAGACCTTCAACTTGATTTTCTGTCAACTGACCCCCATACTTTTTAGTGATGGCAGTAAAGGCCTTTTTCTTGTCTGTCTGCGACTTGATGTAGCTTACAGCTTTGTCCATGATGTTTTCGACAGGAGCGTCGAGAGCCTTGGACAGCTTTTGCACCTGAGGGTTATCGACCATAGCTTGTTGCTTTGCAATAGCGTCCTCGACTTCGTTTGCTGAAGCAATAGAGGTGTCGATGCCAATTCCGAGCATAGCCAAAGCACGGCCTACGGCTGACGTCTCGCAGTTTTCAACGTAGCTCGTCTTGTTGATGTTAGACGAGGACTTCTCCTCGTGTGCGTGCCCTTGAGCTACGATGTCTCCGTCTGGAGTTGTGATCGTACACAAGCAAAGGCATTGTGTGTCGTCAATCATAGGGAACTCGGTGCGAATACCCCAGTTCTTGTACTGCTCTTCCTGACGGAAGAACTTGATGCGTTCGTTGACTTCAACGTACTGCTTGCCACGGATGTTCGTGGTCTTGAACTTGTAATTAGACATTGATGAT
>Ga0070753_1000346_pt1 | contig 28868 bp, 36 predicted proteins | sample VirMetDEL_Aug_31_FD_77441 | JGI IMG/M metagenome (GOLD analysis project Ga0070753, IMG submission 77441) | Aqueous microbial communities from the Delaware River and Bay under freshwater to marine salinity gradient to study organic matter... | ecosystem: Environmental > Aquatic > Marine > Coastal... | reverse complement strand
TACAGCATGGTCAGGAACAGGAACTCAAACAGGAACAAATCCTGGAGTATTGAATGACAGTAATGCTGGATCTAACTACACCACAGGTACTGCATTTTCAACTACTACTGCAGAAGCATTGGGAGACTCTGCTGGTAATCCTTTTGCTGAAATGGCATTCTCAATTGAGAAGTTCAGTGTAGAAGCAAAATCAAGAGCATTGAAAGCAGAATATTCAATGGAATTGGCACAAGACTTGAAAGCAATTCATGGACTTGATGCTGAAACCGAATTGGCCAACATTCTTTCTTCCGAAATCTTGACAGAAATCAACCGAGAAGTAATCAGAACCATTTATCGTGTTGCGGTAAAAGGTGCTGCTGTTGATACAGCAAATCCTGGAGAATTTGATTTGGATGTTGATTCAAATGGACGATGGAGTGTAGAAAAGTTCAAAGGATTGATGTACCAAATTGAGCGTGATGCAAACGTAATTGCTCAACAAACAAGACGTGGACGTGGTAACGTAATTATCTGTTCATCTGATGTTGCAAGTGCATTGAATCAAGCAGGTAAATTGGATTACACACCTGCATTGAGCAACAACTTGGGCGACGATGACACAGGAAATACTTTTGCTGGTGTATTGAATGGTCGATATCGAGTATACATCGATCCATATGCAGCAAATGCTTCTGCCACTCAATACTATGTAATTGGATACAAAGGTTCATCTTTTGCTGATGCTGGCGTATTCTATTGCCCATACGTTCCATTGCAAATGGTTCGTGCGGTTGACAGCAATTCCTTCCAACCAAAAATCGGATTCAAGACACGCTACGGCATGACTTCTAATCCATTTGCTGGTGGATCCGCTGTTCTTGGTGGAGCACTAACTCCTCGAACAAACCAATATTACAGAAATGTTAAAGTTCTTAACTTGATGTAATTCTCTTATAAATAGAGAAGTAGAGCAATTCTACTTCTCTATTTTATAGGAAAAATTATGGTTGATTTAGTTGCCGCAAATCGAATCCCTACCAATATAGACTACGCTGCTCCTTCTCAGTTTCGTTTTCAAATAGCAAGACTTCCTAATGTAGAATATTTTATTGTTGCAGCAAATGTTCCTCAAGTTTCACACACAGGTGATGCTGAAATAAATACTCCATTTAAAGCATTTTACAATGGTGCTGATATTTTAGAATATGAAGATTTATCTGTAAAATTTATGGTAAATGAATCCCTTGAAAATTGGGAAGAAATTTACAATTGGGTTCGAGGAATTGCTTTCCCTGCAACCAGAGGTGAATTTGCTGCTATGATAACAGAAAGTGAGCAAGAACCTCAAAACATGTTTTCTGAAGCCACATTGACAATCCTGTCAAACAAAAATAATCCATTACTTCAAATTGTTTATAAAGACGTTTATCCTATCACATTGACTGGATTAGAATATGATACGCAACAAACTGATGTTGTATCTCTTTCTGCAACCGCAACATTTAAATTTTCTGATATTGAATTAAGAAGACTATAAATAATCTTAAATTATGTAGGAGTGGAAATTATGACTTTTGATGAACTGCGAGATATTGCAGAAAAAGATATGAAACTTGAGAAAGATAATCTTGATATTGAATCCCTCAGAATACCAGAACTCCAGCACAAATACCTTAATTATTTTGCAAATTATAATGTTCTTGCCAAACAAGCTGAATCTGATTACAAGATTCTGTATAGAAACAAATGGGAATTTTACACTGGAAAGAGCGAAATTCCTTTTCCTTTAACAATTTTAAAACAAGATATACCAATATATCTTGATTCAGACGAAGAATTATTAAAATTAAAAAATAAATGGGAATTTTATAAAACCATTTTGGCATATCTGGAAGGTATTTTAAAGTCTCTAAATAATAGAGGATTCCAAATTAAAAACGCAATTGATTGGAAAAAATTTAGTGAAGGATTAAATTAACATGTCAATATTTTTAAAATGGTGGTTATTATTTGTTCTAATAATCATAGCATCTTCAATAAGCTGGTATTTTTCATTTGTAGAATTTTTATACTATAATGATTTCACAAGACTAAGTTTTGTAATACTTGCTATTTTTGCTTTTACAACACTAAACATTGGGTACAAGTATTACAAAGAAAATTATGATTTTGAAATGGAATGGTTTACATCTGAGACAGTCATTAGTCTTGGAATGATCGGAACAGTTGTAGGATTTATCTTTATGCTTTATTCTGCATTTGCAGAATTAAATATAGCAGATACAATAAAACTTCAGCAGAGTATGATGATGATGGCACAAGGAATGGGAACAGCACTTTTAACTACATTAGTAGGTCTAGTGTCTAGTGTTCTCATAAAGTGGCAACTAATCATAGCAAAAGATGAAATCTTATAATAGTAATCTTGCATTTATTGATTTACTTTTTAATCTGATTCTTGGATTTGTTTTTCTTTTCATTGTTAGTTTTATTCTAATCAATGAACCCACAAAAAAAGAAGGAATAGAAACAAAAGCAGAATTTATGGTTATTATGAATTGGGATGCGGATCATAATAAAGACATAGATTTATGGATGGAAGGTCCAACTGGTAAAGTTGGATTTACTTCTCTTGAACAAGGAAATATGTTTCTAGATCGTGATGATCTTGGACATAGAAATGATTCTTATTTTGAGAATAATGTAAGAAAAGTTGTCCACATAAATCGTGAAGTTGTAAATATTCGAGGTATTGTTCCTGGAGAATATATTGTAAATGCTTTTTATTATCAGAATTCAGATGACGATTTGACAACACATGTAAGTGTTGAGGTTGTCAAACTTAATCCATATAAGCAAATATATCAAGGAACAAAAAGGTTTGAGCGGAGAGGACAAGAAGAAACATTTGTCAGATTTACAATGAAATCAGATGGAACTGTTGAAAATATAAATCAATTAAGGCGTGAAATAGTTAAAAGCCAAAGAATAATTTCAACAGAAAATCCTGAAATAATAAACAGAGGACCATGATATATATAATTTTAACAGGATTAGTTCTTCTCAGTATTTTTCTTTATTTATTGATAGAACTTAAAAAAAGCATACATTTAATCTATGTGATTCCTCTTTCTTTATTTTTTGTATCAGGATCATACTTTTATCTTGATAAATTGTTTGGCTATCCTGTTCCGAAAACTGATGAAACTAAATTTAGATTAATTGCATTTGATGTTAATGAGGAACAAAAAAAGATATATTTCTGGATTCTTTTAGAAAACGAAGAACAACCAAAAGCAATCTTTTTGCCTTACAGCCCTGACATGCATAAAAAGTTACAGAACATGTCTCAGCAGATGAATGAAGGTGCAGAATTCGAAGGTGAGTTTAAAGATGGTGAAGACCAAAGCGAAGAAAAGAAAAAAGAAAGAAATAACAATGATGGGTCTGATTTAATATTTCATGAATTAGATGTGCCACACTATCTGCCAGACAAAGATGGAAATTAAAAAGAAAAATGAAGTTTATCTTAAAATAGATTGCGAACCATCCGAAGCACGACAAATTTCATCATATTTTACATTTGAAGTTCCAGGGGCAAAATTTATGCCTGCTGTAAGGAACAGAATTTGGGATGGAAAAATTCGACTGTTTAATGTAATGACAGGAGAATTATATATTGGTCTACTTTCTTACCTTGCTGAGTATCTGCAACAACAAGAAATAAATTATACACTTTCTGAGGAGTTGTTAAATGATGCTGTTTCTATTTCAACAAAAGACGTTGAATCATTCACAAAATATCTCAAGCTAAAATCAGCTGGAAAAAATGTCAAACCACGTGACTATCAAATTGATGCCTTGGCACACGCAATTCGAAACAATCGGACATTACTTATCAGTCCTACTGCTTCAGGCAAATCTCTTATTATCTACTGTTTGGTTCGATTCTATCTAAACATTTTAGAAGAAACAGATCACCAGAATATTTTGATTCTTGTTCCAACCACATCTCTTGTTGAACAACTTGCTTCTGATTTTGTTGATTATGGTTGGCAGGAATCAAACATTCAAAAAATATATTCTGGACATGATAGAAATGTAACACATCCTGTTGTTATTTCTACATGGCAATCTATTTATAAATTTCCAACAAAATATTTTGAAACATTTGGTGCAGTGATTGGTGATGAATGCCATTTATTTAAAGCAAAATCACTTTCAAATATCATGCATAAGCTGCATATGACTAAATATAGATTTGGTTTGACTGGTACGCTTGATGGAACGCAAACACATCGACTTGTTTTAGAAGGATTGTTTGGTCCAGTAAAAAAAGTAGTCTCGACCAAAGAACTAATGGAAAAGAAGACACTTGCAACGCTAAACATCCAAGCATTAGTTCTTACCTATAGTGATGAAGAATGTAAACTCGTCAAGAAAATGTCATATCCTCAAGAAATGGATTTTATCACTTCTCATTCAAAAAGAAATCAGTTCATCTGCGATCTTGCACTTAGATTAAAAAACAACACATTACTTTTATTTCAATATGTAGAAAAACATGGAGCTATTCTGTATGATCAAATAAAATCATCAACAGAAAGACCAGTTTATTATGTTTATGGAGCTACAGATACTGAAGTCAGAGAAGATATAAGAAAACTATCTGAAGAAAAAAATGATTGTATTATTGTTGCTTCTTATGGAACCTTCTCAACAGGAATCAACATTAAAAATCTACATAACATTATATTTGCGAGCCCAAGTAAGTCAAGAATTCGAACATTACAATCAATAGGAAGAGGATTAAGAACGAACGAACAAAAAACATATGCTACACTATTTGATATTGCGGATGATCTTTCATCTGGAAAGAAGAGTAATTACACTTTAAATCATTTTCAAGAGAGAATCAATATTTATAACAGCGAACAGTTTAATTATGAGATTCATAGGATTCGAATCTCCTGATCACCAGCCAACACATCTACTCTACATTTTCTGAGAGCAAATGTCAAGTTATTTTTTTTGCTTGACAATTATTTTTTTCTGAGGTATAATGGTTTTTATTTTTCATGGAGTATTATGAAGAAAAAACATTACATCAATAATGATGAATTTTATGAAGCTATTAAAAAGTGGAGGGAAAGTTATATTGAAGCTGAGGATTTAGGAGAAGAAACACCACCAATTCCAGAATATCTTGGAGAGTGTTTTTTAAAGATTGCAACTCACCTTTCTTATCGCCCAAACTTCATCAACTATACTTACAAAGATGAAATGATTCTTGATGGAATCGAGAATTGTATACAATATGCCCACAATTTTGATCACGAAAAATACAACAATCCATTCGGTTATTTCACACAAATAGTATTCTATGCTTTTGTGCGAAGAATTCAAAAGGAAAAGAAACAACAACATATCAAACACAAAATAATTGAAAACATTAATTTTGATCCATCCATTATTGGAATAGAAGACAATGAAGATCTAACCAATTATTATACTGATTATCTTCAAAAGAATTACCTGCCAGATGAAGAAGTTTATAAAACTAAAAAGAAAAAAGTTGACAAACCAAAAGGACTTGAGAAATTTTGTAAAGCATGAAAGTAGCATTAATTACCGACAGTCACTTCGGAGCTAGGTCGGACAGTATCATTTTTAATGATTTCTTTTACAAATTTTGGGAAGAAACATTTTTTCCATATTTGAAAGAGAACAATATAAAGCATGTTCTTCATCTTGGTGATGTTATGGATCGAAGAAAATTTGTTTCATATAGAATTGCCAAAGATTTTCGTGAAAGATTTTTACAACCTTTCTTTGATATGAAGATAGAGCTTCATATGTTGGTGGGTAATCATGATATATTTTATCGAAACACCAATGAAGTAAATTCATTGACAGAATTGATTACAGGCAAATTTCCAAATGTTCACATTTATCAAGAATGCTCTGAGATTAAATTTAATCATACTCCTATTTTAATGATTCCATGGATCAATAGTGAAAACTATGCTGACACCATGGAAAAGATTAAAGCAACAAAAGCTCAGATTGCCATGGGGCATTTGGAAATCAATGGATTTGAAATGCATTCAGGTAATTATGCTCAAGGAGGTTATGATAAAGATTTGTTTAATAAATTTGATTTAGTATTTTCTGGTCATTTTCATAAGAAGTCAGATGATGGACAAATATATTATCTTGGAAATACATATGAAATAACATGGGCTGATTATAAATGCCCAAGAGGATTTCATGTGTTTGATGTCAAGACTCGTGAATTAGAAAGAATCGTTAATCCTCACACCATCTTCTACAAGTTATATTATGACGATAGAAATTATGATTATTCTAATTTTGATTTTAATACTGTACATGAGAAATACACCAAGGTTGTAGTTGTAAACAAAACAGATCTTTATGGATTTGATTTGTTCATTGATAAACTTCTAAAAAGCACAGCACATGAAGTAAAGATTATTGAGGATTTTTCAGATTTAGATGCTGATAATGTTTCAGATGATATTGTTGAGAAATCTGAAGATACTGTTTCGTTATTAGAAAATTATATTGATGAACTTGAAATATCTCTTGACAAGCAAAGATTGTCTGGAATGATGAAGTCATTATATTTAGAAGCAAGTGAATTGGAAATTTAATAATTTATAAAGGAATATATGTTTAGATTTTTTACTGATAAAAGATGGAGACTATGGAGTAGACTTGGAACATTAACCATTATTGCAGCAATTTGGTATAGTGTTCAATTAGATGTTCAAATTAATGAATGGTTTGGAAGATTTTACGATGCACTTCAGAAGGCATTGTCTGAACCTGGATCTGTAAGTTATGATGAATATTATGGATACATGTTTGATTTTTTCAGCATTGCAGGTATTTACATTATAGTGAATGTGATCTTCAATGGATTCTTAGTTAATCATTGGACATTTCGATGGCGACAAAGTATGGCAGATTATTATCATGAGAACTGGCAAAAGGTTAGACACATTGAAGGTGCAAGTCAACGTGTTCAAGAAGACACATTAAAATTTGCTAGATTAACTGAGAATCTTGGTGTTGGATTACTTGAATCAGTTTTGATGTTGATTGCATTTGTTCCTATTCTATATGGACTGAGTAAAGCAGTTACAGAATTTCCTATTTTTGGGCAAGTAGATCATGGACTTGTTTGGGCTGTGATTGTTACAGCATTGGGTGGAACAGCTGTTTTAAGCGCAATTGGTTCTAAACTTCCAGGAATTGAATACGATATTCAAAAAGAAGAAGCTGCTTACAGAAAAGAATTGGTTCATGGCGAAGATAAAAAAACAAGAGCAAAGTTGTCAACTGTAGAAGAATTATTCGATAATGTAAAAGCAATTCATTTTCATTCTTATTTGCATTACTTTTATTTCAATATCGCAAAATGGAGTTATTTGCAAGGTATGGTGATTGTTCCTTATGTTGCGCTTGGACCAAGCATCATTGCTGGTGGAATCACATTAGGAATCGTGAGTCAAACAACAAGAGCATTCGGTAAAGTTGCAGAAAGTTTGCAATTTATTATTCGTAGTTGGTTGCAAATTGTAGAACTTATGAGTGTATACAAAAGACTTCGTGAATTTGAAAAACAATTCAAGGCATAATGAATTTTATAAAACAAGCTGCAACTTTCTTTCAATGTTTGAATAAAAAAGATTCCACATGTGTTTTAGAATGCTTTAGTGACATATGTGTTTTTTATGATTGGAATAACATTATTACAACAAAACCTAAGATTTATGAGCATTACACAAATTATTTTTCGTCATCAGTTATGCTTGTGAACCATATTGATAATATGGCAACAAATGGAAATGTCGTGTTTGCTCAATTAACTGTAATGATGGATAATCAAAAAGGATATAATCAAGTTTATGTCATTAATTATGATGATAATGGAAAAATCACCAGATTAATGAGATATCGACAATAAAGAAATTAATGCGAATTCGCATTAATATGGTGCATGTACGCACCGATTTTGTTATGTTTTAAACTTAATCTCAAAGGAGAACAATGAAAAAATTCTTTAGTGTATTGATGATGATTACGTTTGTAGCATTTACAACCATTGTATTTGCTGCAGAGAAACCGACTGCAGGATTAGTTTTAGTTGGTCCGAAAAGTGATGGTGGTTGGAGTATGAGGCATTATCAAGGGATGAAAGAATCAGGATATGAATTTGATGTAGTTGAAGCAGTGGCAGAAACAGAATCAGAAAGAGTATTTCGAAATTTGGCAAGAAAGCATGATGTAGTTTTTGGCACATCATTTGGATATATGGAATCCATGCTTAATGTCGCCAAGAAATTTCCAGATGTCAAGTTCATGCATGCTACAGGATTCAAAACTGCAGAAAACATGAATAACTACAATTGTAGATTATTCCAAGCACGATACCTAGCTGGTGTTGCTGCAGGATTGCTTACAAAAACAAACAAGATTGGATTTGTTGGTTCACATCCAATTCCAGAAATTATTTCAAACATCAATGCAGCAACTCTTGGAGCAAAATCAGTAAATCCAGATGTTGAAGTTTCAATTGTTTGGATTAATTCATGGTTTGATCCAAGTAAAGATGCAGCTGCAGCAGATGCGCTTCATACAAGTGGAGTAGATGTTTTCTTCACAACTACTGATTCACCATCGGTTGTTATGCTAGCTCAGAAAAAGTCAACACCTGAAAATCCACTTTGGGGAATGGGTAATGATGCACCAATGAATTCATTTGGTCCTGATCGATACGCAACTGGTCCAATGTTCAACTGGGATGTCTATTACAAGCATGTGATGAAAACAGTTGAAGATGGAACATGGGAAGTAGACACACCATTCTGGGGTATGGAAAGGGGATGTGTTGATCTTAGCCCATGGGGTCCAAATGTTCCAGAAAGTGTCAAGTCTTTTGTAGAAGTTGAGAAAGCTAAATTTGTGTCAGGAGAATATGATGCTTCATTTCCTTTTTCAAGAGGATATATGAGACAGGATGGAAGAATTGTTCCTCCAGGATCAGGAAGATCAGAAATTGATTCAATGGATCATTATGTTGATGGTGTAACTACTCAGATGCAATAACATTTATTGGGGGAGTAAATCCCCCATATATTCTTATGAAAATACCAATTATAAATCATTTAGATGATGATGCTCATATTAAATTAGATGAAGCATTCAAGACCATCGGGTTTGCTTATTTTGAAACGCAAACAACATGGCCAAAAATATTGAATCATGCTAAGAAATTTTTTGCTTTACCAATTGATGAAAAAAACAAATACAAGTACACATCAACAGAATCAAACACTGGATATCAAGGAATGATAGAAAGTTTGACTCCAGGAACACCTCCTGATTTAAAAGAGGCATTCAATTGGTGTAAGTATGGTGATGACAATAAATGGCCAGATAGAGGATTTGAAGATATATGTCTAGAATGGAATCTTGTATTAGATCTTATTAGTAAACGTATTTTATGGTTGATTGAAAAAGCATTAGATTTGCCAGAATTATTTTTGATTGATAAACATAGAGAATCTTCATCTACTACAGCAAGAATGCTACATTATCCTGCTTGGAATGGTAGAATACAAGAAAATCAAATGCGTGGAGGAGAACATACGGATTATGGAACAATTACAATTTTATTCACGGATGAAAATCCTGGATTACAAATAAAGCCAAGAGGAACAGATGAATGGATTGATGCTCCTTACATTACAAATACTTGTATTGTAAATGTTGGAGATTTGCTTCAACGCTGGACTAATGATATTTATGTCTCAACTCCGCATCGTGTCGTAAATGAGCATCTGAATATCAGTCGTTTCAGTTTTCCATATTTTGTTCATCCAAGAGATGATGTTAAGGTTGATAGTCTGATAGGTGAACAAAAATATGATACCATTGGAGCAAAAGAATATCTCGTTTGGCGTTTAAATCAAAGTTATTAAAGGAAAATATGATTATACATATACCTATTTCAGATTTAGAATCGAACTTTAAAGATAATCCAACTTTAGTTGAGGGATTATACAATCTTGGATTAGATTATGCAACAAATTTGCTAGAAGGAGTTGTTGAAGATGAAATGCGTGTTGTTTTTGATTTTAAAAAATATGGTATGAAATTTGATAACAGAAAAAATGGTTATGAAATTTCAAAAGGCAGAGCAGGAATTACAATAGAAATAACCAAATGATTATATTCAAAACAGTAAAATGGAAGAATTTCCTTTCTACAGGAAATTCATTTACAGAAATTAAACTTGATAATGAATCTTCAACTCTAATTATTGGTGAGAATGGTTCTGGTAAATCAACAATTCTTGATGCACTTTGCTTTGGACTTTATGGCAAACCATTCAGAAGCATTAATAAACCACAACTGATTAATAGTGTGAATCAACGTGAATTAGAAGTTGAGGTTGAATTTGCTGTTTCTGGAAAACATGTCAAAGTCTGTAGAGGAATCAAGCCAAACAAATTTGAGATTTATGTTCAAAATAAATTAGTGACACAAGATGCTGCGCTGAAAGATTATCAACAATTCCTAGAACAACAGATTCTCAAATTAAACTATCGTTCGTTTACTCAGGTTGTAATTTTAGGATCATCTACTTTTGTTCCATTCATGCAGCTTTCTGCAAGAGATCGTAGAGAAGTTGTTGAGGATATTCTTGATATTCGGATATTCACGTTGATGAATGCTATTCTGAAAGGTAAAAACAAATCTCTTCTTGATAATATTCAAGAAAATGAATATCAGATACAGCTTGCTGAAGAGAAGATTCAAATGCAAAAGAAATATATCAAGTCAGTTCTTGAGAACAAAGAAAACATTATTGATGAACGTCAACAAAAGATACAAGACAATAAAGAGATAATACAAAACAAGGCAGAAAGTAAAAAGACCTTACTACGGAAGCTAGAAGAGCTCAGAGAAGCATTGGAAAGCAAAAAAGAAGCTACCAAGAAACTTACAAAACTCAGAAAGACTCATGCTGCTCTCGAGAACAAATGGAGAGAGGAAAATAAGATTCTTGCTTTCTTTGATGACAACAAAGTTTGTCCTACATGCACGCAGGATATTGATGAAGATATTCGAAAAACAAAAATAAAAGAAAAGCATGAAAAGGTTCATGAGATTGGTGATGCTCTAAATGAATTAAAAAGTTTAGAAAACATTGAAGAAGATAGATTGAAAGAGTTTGAAATACTAGAGGAGGAGATTTCGAATATTTCAATTAAAATCGCAACAATTGATTCTTCAATCAAAATGCTTGAAGATATTATTAAAAAGAGCATAAAAGAAATTGAACAGATAACAAACAATGAGGTTAATGATCAAGACAAAGAAGAATTAATAAAATTAGAAACTCAATTAGAGATATACAATAATAACAAGTTAAGATTAAATGAAGAAAGAACATACCTTGATGTTGCAAAGAATCTTCTTCAAGATGCAGGTATCAAAACAAAGATTATTAAAAAGTATTTGCCGATTATGAATAAGCTGATCAATGCTTATTTGTCACAAATGGATTTTTATGTTTCTTTTAATCTAGATTCTTCATTTAATGAAACAATACTTTCCAGACACCGAGATGATTTCAAATATCCTTCTTTTTCAGAAGGTGAAAAAATGAGAATAGATCTGGCTCTTCTTTTTACATGGAGAGCAATTGCCAAAATAAAAAATTCTACAAATACAAATCTTTTGATTCTTGATGAAATATTTGATTCTTCATTAGATGGTGCAGGAACTGACGATTTCCTAAAAATTCTAAATACATTTACAAATCAAAATGTGTTTGTAATTAGCCACAAACAAGATATATTGTTTGACAAATTTAGATCAGTCATTCAATTTAAAAAAGAGAAAAACTTTAGCAGGATTGCCGCATGATATATGAATTAATTCACCCAGAAAGTCCAATTTTAAAAGTTCCATTGTCTGACATTTCTTTTGATAATTTTGAAGAAATGTTTCATCTAACTCCACAAGAATTATACGACAACTTATTAGAATCAATGCAAAAACATGGAGGTATTGGTTTATCTGCAAATCAATGCGGATTGATGATTCGTGCCTTTGTGATGTACACTGATTGGGATAAAAAGGAACATGAGATTTATTTTAATCCTAGAATTATTTGGGAGTCTGAAGAAACAGAATTTTATGATGAAGGATGTTTGACATATCCGTATTTGTTTTTAAGCATTAAACGTCCTGACATTGTTGAATTTACATATCAGAATGTAAAAGGTGAGGAAAAGACTGGAAAATTCATAGGAATAACATCAAGAGTTTTTCAACATGAATATGATCATATGGAAGGAAAAAATTTCACACAGTTGGTTTCACCATTAAAACTTGACATAGCTAAAAGAAAAGCAGCAAAAATGATCAAGAAACAAAAATGGACAAAAAAGAATTAGAACAAGTTCGATACATGTGTGAAATGAATTTTAGACATTCTTTATATAAAGATGTAGCATTTAAATATATGCCAAGTATGGGAATAAAACATCTTTTTCAATCATATGCCAACGACAAAGTTTTTGTTGGAGTTATTCATTTAAATTATAGAAAGGGTGAGAGTGGAAAGATGTATTGGCATTCTTCATGGATTGATAAACCTGCTGATGCTATCTCCATGGCGATGGGCATTCAGAGCAAAAAGATATATAACGAGGAACTTCTGGTTGAGGCTGTCCATCGACATATTCGAGATCTTTATCACCCACCTGAAATTTTTTCATAATTTTTTAAAAAAAGTGCTTGACTTTTTCTAAAAGTTATTATAAAATAATATATAGTAATGATCGAATCTCTCGATCTGTTTTGATAACTTTTTTAGGAGAATAGCATGAGTCATGCAATAGAAGTGATCAATGGTGAAGCGCAGATGGCCTACGTTGGAGAAGTGCCATGGCATGGTCTTGGATTTCAGGTTCAGCCAGATTTATCACCACAAGAATTTATGGTGATGGCAGGATTGGACTGGAAAGTTCTTAAGTTGGATGGATTTGTAGAATTCAATGGAAGAAAAATCCCAACAGGCAAACAAGCATTGGTTCGGGATCTTGATGGGAAAGTTTTGACCAATATCGGTAAAGGCTGGAATCCAGTTCAAAACCATCAAGCATTTGAACTTTTTGATGAATATGTGAAGGCAGGTGATATGGAAATGCACACTGCTGGATCATTGCGTGGAGGAGAATTGGTTTGGGCTTTGGCTAAAACCAATGAGTCCTTCGAATTGTTCAGTGGTGATGTGACAGAAAATTATTTCTTATTCACTAATCCTCATCAGTATGGGCGAACAATTAATATTCGGATGACACCAATTCGTGTTGTTTGCCAAAATACCTTGACACTTTCTTTGAGCACTAATAGTGAACATATGGTCACATTGAATCATCGAAAGGAATGGGATCCAGATTCTGTCAAGGAGCAGTTAGGAATTGCAAGAATGAAAATGGATCAGTACAAGAGTATGGCAGAATTCCTTGGAAAGAAAAGATACACAAAGAAGGATTTGGTTGCATATATGAACAAAGTCTTCGGAAATGAATCTACTGAAAAGGAATACGAAGCTGAGCAGGCAAATTCAAGATTGTCAACAAAGGCACTTGAGCTTGTTCATACACAACCTGGAGCAGAGTATGCTGAAGGTTCATGGTGGCAAGCATTTAATGCTGTTACCTACATGTCTGACCATGTACAGGGCAGATCAGCTGATGGTCGGTTGGAATCTGCATGGTATGGGAAGAATCGTAAAGTCAAGTTGAATGCACTTGACATGGCACTAGAATATGCAGAAGCAGCATAATTTTTTCAAATTTTTGTTGACTTTTGTATAAATAGAATTGTTGAAGAGAATGCTTCGGGTTCTCTTCAACATTCTAATATTAACAAATAATCTTGCTTATTCAAGGAGATAGATATGACAAGCACAACCGCACTCTCTACATTTGATCCACATCAACTTCGAACATTCAGTGTCGGATTTGATAACATCTTTGATCACTTTTTTGATAATGTTTCAACAACTTCTAATTATCCACCATACAATATTCTCAAGCATGACGATGAGCACTTCACTATTGAGCTTGCAGTCGCAGGATTCAAAAAAGAAGACATCGAGGTGGAAACCAAAGAAAATAAGTTGACTATTCGATCAAATTATGCTAAAACTGTAGAGGAAGCTGAAAATGCTCCTGTGTATTATCACAGAGGCATTTCGAAGCGACAATTCAACAGAGTATTTACCTTGTCATCAGATGTATTCGTCAAGGATGCTACCATGGTAGATGGTCTATTGAAAATCGAGTTGGAAAGAATCATTCCGGATGAGAAACGTCCAAGAGTGATCAATATCAACTAATATAACATGACGGCACTCTTCGGAGTGCCACAGACTTTTAGGATGTACTTGTGAGTATTCAATACAAATATAATGAAGATAATCTTATTCTTGAGATTGTCGATTATATTAACAAGACCTACACTCAGCATTATTCACAAAACAATTTTCAAGCAACAGAATTCATTATAGACTCTGGACATGGTGAAGGATTTTGTATTGGAAATATCTTGAAGTATGCGCAGAGATACGGTAAGAAAGATGGTTACAACCGAAAGGATCTACTGAAGGTTGTTCACTATGCCATAATGGCACTACATGTTCATGATTTAAACTATGGAGAAACTAATGAAACTGAGTAATGAAACTCGTGAAATTTTGAAGAACTTTTCAACAATCAATTCAAACTTGTTAATCAAACCAGGAAATAAAGTTGCGACAATGAGTGCAATGAAAAACATTGTAGCAATCGCAAATATTACAGAAGACTTTGAGCAGGAGTGTGCTATTTATGATTTGAACGAATTTCTTTCAACACTTTCTCTGTTCAAAACACCAATCTTGAATTTTGAAGAAAAATATATTCTTATTCAGGAAGAAGGAAGCAAAACTTCTAGTAAATATTTTTACACACCTACTGACATGGTGAAGGAACCAAAAACAGACATTCAAATGCCAGTTATTGATGTTCAATTTACATTGACTCAAGAAGAGTTTTCTCAAATTCAAAGATCAGCTGCAATTCTTGGAACACCAGATCTTGTTGTGAATTCATATGAATCAGGTGAAGTTCAAATGACTGTTACTGATCGAAAGAATGATACATCAAATACATTTTCACTTGTAGTTGGTGATTCTTCAACAACCAATCTTACATCATGTTTTAAGACTGAAAATCTAAAAGTTCTTCCTGGAGATTATGAGGTAGGAATTGCTAGTGTTGGTATTTCGCATTTTAAAAAGAAAGGGCAAGATCTAGAGTATTATGTTGCGCTTGAGTCTAATTGATAATATCCTTTTGGAGTTTTTGTTATGAAAAATTATTTGTGGGTAGAAAAATATCGCCCAGACTCTATTGAGAATTGTATTCTTCCAGTACAATTGAAGAATACATTTCAACAATTTGTAGATGATGAACATATTCCTAATCTTTTGCTTTCAGGCGGTCCAGGAGTAGGTAAAACTACTGTTGCAAAGGCTATGTTGCAACAAATTGATGCCACATACATGATGATCAATGGTTCTGAGGAATCAGGTATTGATGTTCTCAGAAACAAGATTAAAAACTTTGCATCTACTGTTTCATTTGATACAAACAGAAAGTTTGTAATTCTTGATGAGGCAGATTATCTAAATCCCCAATCAACTCAACCTGCTCTTCGTGGATTCATTGAGGAGTTTCATAAAAATTGCGGATTCATTTTAACTTGTAATTTTAAGAATCGCATCATTGAACCACTACATTCACGATGTTCTGTCGTTGAATTTAGAATACCAAATGAAGAGAAACCCAAACTTGCAGCACAATTCTTTAAACGTATCACTGAGATATTAGAAGAAGAAAATGTCAAGTTTAATCCAAAGGCTGTTGCAGGGATAATTGAGAAATTTTTTCCTGATTGGAGAAGGTGTTTAAATGAGTTACAAAGATATTCAGCATCAGGTGAAATCGATGCTGGTATTCTTGTAAATATTTCAGACGAGAACTTGAAAGAAATGACAAGTTTTCTTAAAGAAAAAGAATTTGGTAATTTGAGGAAATGGGTTGCAAATAATCTTGATAATGATCCTACTAAAATCTATCGTAAAATTTACGATACTCTATATGAACGATTGGAACCTGCTAGTGTTCCACAGTTGGTTTTAATTATTGCAGATTACCAATATAAGTCTGCATTTGTCAGTGACCAAGAGATCAATCTGTTAGCTTGTATGACAGAAATCATGTCAAATGTGAGGTTTAAATGAGTTATAAACTAAAGGAGTATTTGAATGCAATAAACTTCACAAAAGAAAACTTGATGGATTCTGATGATCCAATGTGGGAAAAGAAGTATCCAGCATATGTTGTCAATCATATCTTATCTTCATTTCAAGACACCATAATGTTTGCAAATGAGATGAATGTTCATCATCAAATTGATAATAAACTCAAATTTGACTTTTTTATAAATACAATTAGACCCAAGAAAAGATTTGCACCATGGTTGAAAGCAAATAAGATTAAGGATCTGGAGTATGTGAAAGAGTATTATGGTTATAGTAATGATAAAGCTAAAGCTGCTCTTGAACTACTATCTGATGAACAAATTACTACTATCAAAGATAGCTTGAACAAAGGTGGAAGAAAATGATTAATAACATGTTAGAAGTAACAATCAAAGAACCTGATGATTTTCTTAAGGTTCGTGAAACACTTTCTAGAATAGGTGTTGCATCTCGTAAAGAAAAGAAACTATTTCAATCCTGCCATATTCTTCACAAACAAGGCAAATATTATATTGTTCATTTCAAGGAATTATTTGCTCTTGATGGAAAAGAAACCAACATAAATGAAAATGATATTTCTCGAAGGAATACCATTGCTGGGCTTCTTCAGGACTGGGATCTTGTCACAGTTCATGGGGAGGCAGAGCCAAAGGCTCCTCTCTCACAAATCAAGATCATCGGATTCAAGGAGAAGGATGAATGGGTTCTTGAGACAAAATACAATATTGGAAAAAAGAGGCAGGAACAAATAGCTTGACATTTTTTATTCAATATGGTATACTGTTCTTTTATAATGCTAACAGGTGTTTGCTATGAATTTCTATACGCACGTGGCTCAGTGGGGAAACAATATTTTCCTGCGTGGTGTAAAGAATGGTGAAAGATTCAACAAGGCTATTCGATACAAGCCTACTCTCTATGTTCCTTCTCAGAAACCTTCCAAATTCAAAACTTTGGAAGGTTCCTCAGTCTCACCCATAAAATTCGAAACAATCAAAGAAGCCAAAGAATTTGTTTCTCATTATGAGAATCAACCTGAATTGGTTTATGGATTGAATCAATTTGTCTATACTTATATTGCGGACAATTATCAAGATATTCGATTCGATCGATCTTTGATGCAAGTCTATACGATTGACATCGAAGTTCAATGCGAAAATGGATTTCCCAATCAAGAAATTGCTGCTGAAGAACTTCTTTCAATCACTGTCAAAAGATATGGATTTGATGACATCATTGTTTGGGGTATTGGTGAATACAAAACAGATAATGAATTTGTTCAATACAATCAGTGCCAGAATGAAGTCGAACTTCTAAACAGATTCATTGACTGGTGGGAATCAATTTATCCAGATGCAATCACAGGCTGGAATACTGAATTCTTTGATATTCCTTACATCTGCAATCGAATCAAACGTATATTTGGTAATGATGCACTGAAAAGACTTTCTCCTTGGAAGATTGTCAATGAGAAAAAGATAAATGGTAAATTCGGAAAGACCAATACTGTTTATGAGATTCTAGGCATTTCTAATCTTGATTATCAACAATTGTATCAAAAGTTTACCTATACAAATCAGGAATCATATAAACTTGACCATATTGCATTTGTAGAACTAGGAGAAAGGAAAGATGAGAATCCTTATGAAACATTTAAGGAATGGTACACATCAGATTATCAAAGTTTCATTGATTACAATATTCAAGATGTTCTTCTGGTAGAACGTCTAGATGCTAAAATGAAGCTAATGGATTTGTTGATGACTATGGCATATGAAGCAAAAGTCAACTTCCAAGATGCATTTACTTCAGTAAAATATTGGGATGTGCTAATTTACAATCATCTGCGAACACAAAACATTGTGATTCCACAAAAGAGCTCATCCTCGAAGTCTGGACAATTCTCCGGAGCATATGTCAAGGATCCAGCAGTTGGACAACATAAATGGGTTCTTTCGTTTGACTTGAATTCATTGTATCCACACTTGATAATTCAATACAATATCTCTCCAGAAACTCTGGCTGATGATGGTGTAAACTTTGGTGATACTAAGATTGGTGAGTTTGTATCCAAGGAGTATGATACAGAATTCCTGAAGGAAAAGAATTTGACGATGACACCAAATGGAACCAAATTCAGAATTTCCAAACAAGGATTTCTTCCTGCCATGATGCAGCAGCTGTATGATGATCGAACAACATACAAGAAAAAGATGCTTCATGCGAAACAACAATATGAGAATACTAAGAATCCTCAATATCTGAATGATGTGTCACGTTATAATAACATTCAGATGGCAAGAAAGATCTCATTGAACTCAGCCTATGGTGCTATTGGTAATGAATGGTTCCGATACTTTGATCTTGCGATTGCTGAAGGTGTAACCACTGCTGGTCAGCTTTCGATTCGCTGGATTGAACGAAAGCTAAATGAATATCTCAACAATCTTCTTAAAACTAAAAATGAAGATTATGTGATTGCATCTGATACAGATTCAGTTTATATTTGTTTTGATAAACTTATTGACAAAGTATTCGGTGAAGATCTTTCTATTGAGAAAGTAGTTTCTTTTCTTGATACAGTTGCCAAAGAGAAGGTAGAACCATACATCGATGAATGCTATGAAGAACTCAAACAATACATGAATGCATTTTCTCAGAAGATGCAGATGAAACGAGAGGTGATTGCTGACAAAGGCATCTGGGTTGCAAAGAAAAGATATATTCTGAATGCGTGGGATATCGAAGGTGTCAGATATGCTGATCCTCAATTGAAAATTATGGGCATTGAGGCTGTCAAATCATCAACTCCATATCCTTGCAGAGAAAAGATTAAGGAGGCTCTCAAGGTTATCATGTCTGGTGATGAAACACAGATTAATAAATTCATTCAGAACTTTAGAAATGAATTCATGAAACTTCCTGCAGAGGATATCGCATTTCCAAGATCCGTCAATGGACTTGACAAGTGGAGTGATTCATCCTCTATTTACCGTAAATCAACTCCAATGCATTGCAAAGGAGCATTGATTTATAATTATCTTCTCAAACGTAATAAATTGATCTCTAAATTTCCTTTGATTCAAGAAGGTGAAAAGATCAAATTTCTCAATCTAAGAAAGCCCAATCCATTACAGTCAAATGTAATTTCTTTTATTAGTAAACTGCCAAAAGAACTAGATGTGGCTTCATATGTTGATTATGAAGTTCAATTCGAAAAGGCTTTTGTGGAACCATTGATGTTCATTGTTCGCCAAATCGGCTGGGATATTGATCGTACATATGGAACACAGCCAACACTTGACAATTTCTTTGGGTGAATAGTATGACTAGAATTGATGCACAGAAATTAATATTTAAACAAGCAAAGAACTTGACAAATGCTCTTCCTAAAGGTAGTATGGTCTACATACATTGGAAAAATGGTAGTCCAGTAGTTCTTCCTGAGAAAGAAAAAGGATATGGAGTAATTACTTCAGTACGATTAGAATCCATTTTAAATAAACAATTCTGGCTGGTAGCATAATGTGTGGAGTTATAGGAATCGAATTAACGGATGTCAATGATCAAGATATTTCTTTGATAAGAAAAATATTCAAACAGACAATGATTCGAGGAAAACATGCTACTGGTATTTCATATCGAAAGCATTCTGAAATACTAACCAAAAAAGAAAATATTCCAGCAGACAAATTTCTTGAAAAAATAAATTTTGAAAGATGTATCGATGAAGATGGTTCGATCTGTTTGCTGGGACATATTCGTTATTCAACATCTGATCTAAGATATCCTCAACCATTTTCTTCAGATAAATATAGCATTGTTCATAATGGGGTGATTTCTCAGGAAGATCAAAGTACATGGAAGTACGAAACGGAGACTGCAAATGATAGTGAATTGATTCTACAATCACTTGAGAATAATAAAAATCCATTGACAGACTTTGTTCCATCTAGCATGGCAGTCGTGATGTTAGATGTTGATAATGGTATTACAGGATTTAGAAATGAATCAAGACCATTATGGTATACAAAATTGCAAAGAGGAATTATATTCACATCAACAAAAGATATTGCCATTCGAAGTGGATTGCAAAATCCACAAAGATGTGAGATGTATGTAAAATACACAAATCAAGGAGAAAGAAAAGTAAAGAACCCTCATGATATTCAAGACCAACAACCATGAAAATATTAATAACATTATTGAGAATTCAGAAAATGGCACCAATACCAAGTTTTTAAATTCTGCTCATAGTTTGTGGATTCGTTTTAAAAACTATGACAAAAATCCTCCAATAGTAATGTATGACAATGATCAACCAGTCTCTGCTGTATTCGCTACATATAGTAAAAGAACTTCTTATATCAATCTTTACGAGATTGTGACTTTCCAAGGATATGAAGGAAAAGGATATGCCTCTTTAATCTGGGAATATGTGATGAATGATGCATATAAAAATCAAATGAGAAGATTGAAAATATCTTGCACACCAACTTCTATTAGCTGGCATATTCGAAATGGATTGGTATTCTGGGCTGTTGACTCATCCGGATCTCTGAGATCAGATCAACCATTGTTTCCCACGAAAGAAGAACAATTGAGCTTTAGAGAAGAAGCTATAAATAATCCCTCTATTGCGATTCCTACAGACAAAAAAGTTCTTGATCTTTTGAGAAAAGAGAGTATAGATTATCATAAGTTCGGAAAGGTGAAGCGACAAAGAGTTGAGGACTCCATATCAAAGGTCGGAAAATATTGGCTAAGAAATTATCTTTTTGATGTACCTTCATTAGAGAAGTTTTGATGGATTATCGTTTGCTGGAAAATAGAAAAAGAGCATTCATTGATTGGTTTGGATGGTCGCTGATTATAGATGATTGCGATCCTGCTCTTTACATGTTGAATTATTTTTATGACAGATTTGAATTCAATATCGAACAAAGACTTTGGATCACATGGATATATGGCACAACTTATCATTTTCCGACTGCATACGTAATCTGGAATGAATTTCCTGACATGGAACTTGTTGGAGTCGATCGACTTGAGCAATGGAATACTGAAAATTACAAAAGACTCAGATACCAAACAGACACAAAATGGAATAAAGGACATCTTCCTGCTCAATTTCTTTCATACAAAGAATGGGTAGGTGGCAGAAGTCAACTTGAAGCATTCCAAAGTTTGTTCACAGAAGATCCATTTACCAATTTTTATAATCTTTGGAAAGAAGTAAACACATGGCACAAGTATGGAAGATACATGTCATGGTTCTATATTCAAACTTTAAAACAAACATGCGGATTAAATATTGATATTGATAATCTTTGGTTGAAAGATTATTCAGGATCTAGATCACATCGAAATGGATTATGCTTTGCTCTTGGAAAAGATGATTGGGTTGACAAGGTTCTAGATCAAGATCAAATTGATTGGATGGAAAGTCAAGGATCTGAGATTCTTAAAGAGGTTAAAGCATTGTTTCCAGAACAAGCAAACAAGGCTGATTATTTTGCAATGGAAACATGTCTTTGTTCATTCAAAAAACTATTCCGTAAAAGAAATGGCAGATATCTTGGTTATTATCTAGATCGACAAGCTGAAGAAATTAAACAAGTAGAGCGTGATGGTTGGGATGGAATTGACTGGACACCATTATGGCAATGTAGAGATGAGTCAATACGAAGAGAATACTTGATAAACGAAATAAACAAAACAAAGATGGAAATTTTTCTAAATACAGGTGTTATAGATTACAACAATACATTTACAAAACAATTAATGGGACTGGAGGCATTCTGATGGAAATTTTAGAAATAAATGGAAATAAGTGGCAGAAATATAAAGGGGATGAAGGACAAGATGTTTATGTTGCCATGCAGGTTCTTGATGAAGAAAAAGTTCTGGGAACATATGTTAATGATGAATCATATGATATTCTGATTGATAGTGATACAGATTTATACTTTCCACCTGAATACAATTATGATAAAAAAGAGTATCATACAGATCTTGCGGATGAAAGCAAAATTGCTTTTAAATTTAGAAAAAATGTTTTTACTGCTGAGGAACAACAAGGTGCATTTGAAGGATTGTTTGATGCTGCAGCTGAATCTCATAATCGAGGACTCGCAGCTGGTCCAAAAACAGAAAAGCTAGCAGGAAGAGAATGGGTAACACCATATCAATATGATGTGCTTGAGTATTTTATGGCAGGACAACCAAAAAGTCTTGATGGAACAGATCCATTACAGACTATTATGGAAGAACATCTTGGAAAATATGTCAAGAATACCAGAGGATTCTGTTGGTTGCGAGATGTTGTAGAACAAGATTATCCTGAATATGATGGATTTTTCCCTAAGCTGGTGAGTAGAATAAAAGCAATGCCAATTGAAGAGGCAACAAAGTTTTCAAAACTTGTAAGAGAAAAATGGATTTCAAATACAGCATACGCTGCTGGTCTTTGGTCAGGTATTGCTGGTTACTATGGAAGATATCCAAGAATTCCATATGGAAGAGCAACAGCATATACTGATAATAATCTTGAGCAGTTTGCAAAATGTTATCCGTTTGCTAGAAAACTGGAGAAAGAATTCAAAAGACTATTGCCAAATCGACATTTGGCACAACAAGAATTTGCTGATAGACTCGACAATAAATTTCTCATTGGCGAAGATACTACATTCACCACGATTACTGTCAATACAACAACAAAGGAAAGAAATGCCAGAATGGCATGTCATCGAGATGCAGGTTCTTTGAATGCTGGATATAGCAATCTAACAGTAATCACAAAGGATAACAAAGACTGGAAAGGTGGATATTTGGTTGTTCCAGAAGTTCGGATGGCTGTCAATGTCAGACCTGGAGATCTTTTGCTAATTGACAACATGCGTGTTATTCATGGGAATACACCGATTACTGCTCCAGATTCTGGTGAAGAAAACATGATGAGAATGTCATTAGTATTCTATTTCCGTGAAGATATGGATAATCTTGGATCATGGGAATATGAAGCTATTCGTAAAAACTTTGTTGACACAAGGAGATTGAATAAAGGTCATAGACTTTGGAAACAATATTGGAATGGTGTTTCACCGAATATGTTCAATGAGAAAGAATGGTATGATTTTCTAGAGGACAAAGGTGGAAGGGATATGGTGCAAGAATATCATCCAGAAGCATATGCTCAAAAACCTACATTAGAAGGATTTTTTCAATGAAGATAGTTTATTTGATTGGTATTCCAGGAACTGGAAAGACCACTGTGATGCGAAACTTTATGAGTGGATTTGAAGGTTGGAAGGATGATCGTCCAGCTGATTTACTTGATACTCAATATATTAAAGAAAAAAAATTGAGAGTGCTTGGAAAATATAATGATGAAGAAGTTTTTGGAGGAACAGATCGACTTTCGATGGCAGTGGCTCCGAAAGCAATTGATTGGATTTCAAATGTTTTGAGAACAAATGAGATGATTGTGGGCGAAGGAGATCGTCTCAACAACAAGAAGTTTTTTGAATCATGTGGTGATTCGTTGACAATTATTCACTTGACAGTTTCAGATGAAGAAAGACAACGAAGATACAAAGAAAGAGGATCTGATCAATCTGAAAAATTCATTCAGACTACCAAGACAAAGGTTCAAAATATTCTTGAGCATTTTGGACCACGAGCTACTCTTTTCGGAGAGGAAGAAGGCTGCGTGAAGACGTTTGTTCACGAGACTCCAGATGATACAGAAAAAATTGTAGAATTCATGAAAAAAATGCTTGACATTTCCTAAGGGAAAGAAGATAATAAATCCAGATTGTTAGTGAATGTTAATTTAATGCAGGATTTGTTATGAAAGCTACAAAGTGGTTGTCAATCTTCCCCAATGATCAACGAGCCAAGTTTGACAACGATTATGTTGGTTTTGCGAAAAAAGATGATCGTGGATTTAACATGGGTGGTTGTTATCTTTATGCATACGATCCAACAGGTGAGATTGTAAATGAAACACCTGATCATTTAGATGAGCGTGTGATTTATATTGGAACAGCTGGTAGCTCGACTGCAAGAGGAATCTGCTCAAGAACATTAGATTTCTCAGGAACAGTCATTCGTGGATTGAGTCAAAAGAATCCATACGAGAACGGAATGTATTTCCGAGCAATCTACGGAGAAGAAAACAAAAGACATTTGTATGTAGCATACTTTCCAATGGGATATGGTCCAGAGATTAAACTGAAAGCTCATGGAAAAGAATCAGAATTGATTTCTGAATATAAAAGTGTTTATGGATCATTACCTCCTGTTGATGGAAGACAAGGTCCAGAAGTCATGATACGAGAGCATGCCAAGGCTCTTACAGTTTCTCAGATGAAAGAGCACATCAGATGGTGTATGAATCAACTAAAAATGAATGGAGAATCTATAGATGAGTAAATTTACAGAAGATTATGTTGCATTTGTGAATAGTGTGACAAGTGAGGAGTCAAGACTAAAGTTTCCGTTTGACGCATCACTTTCAAAAATGGAAAACCAGCATGCAGTTCCACCTCAAAGATTGATCACAGCTGCACTTGGATTATCAGCTGAAGCAGGTGAATTTGGTGATCTAGTCAAAAAATGTTTGTTTCAAGGAAAAGATTTGAATGCTGAAGTCAAAGAGCATATGGTGAAAGAACTTGGTGATGTCATGTGGTATGTGGCACAAGGCTGCATGTCATTGGGTGTTACTATTGAGGACATATTACAAGCAAATATTAAAAAGTTAGAACAACGATATCCTAATGGATTTGAAAAGATTCGCTCTGAGAAAAGAGCGCAGAAGGATGTATAATGGATTTTTTTCAAGAAATAGCAAAGATTGCTGGAAATGAATACGCTGCATTGGTATCGGATGGTGTTGAGGCAGGAGATGTTGATTCATTCATTGATACTGGATCATATATATTCAATGCACTTCTTTCTGGCTCTATTTTCGGAGGATTACCATCAAATAAGATTACTGCCATTGCAGGTGAGTCGGCAACAGGCAAAACATTTTTTGTTTTGGGAATGGTTAAGAGTTTTCTAGATTCTAATCCAGAGGCAGGAGTTTTGTATTTTGAATCAGAATCTGCTATTACAAAGCAGATGATTATTGACAGAGGAATTGATCCGAGTCGCATGGTGATACTTCCAGTCACCACAGTTCAGGAATTTAGAACGCAAGCAATAAAAGTTCTTGACAAATATATTGAATCTGATAATAAAAAACCAATGATGATTTGTCTGGATTCTCTTGGCATGCTTTCAACAACCAAAGAAGTCGAAGATACATCTGATGGTAAAGAAACAAGAGATATGACTCGAGCTCAGGTGATCAAAGCTGCATTTAGAGTCTTGACACTTAAACTTGGACGTGCTAAAATACCTATGGTAGTCACAAATCATACCTATGATGTTGTTGGTTCGATGTTTCCTGCCAAAGAAATGGGTGGTGGTTCAGGATTAAAATATGCTGCTAGTTCTATTGTGTATCTTTCAAAGAAGAAAGAAAAGGATGGGACTGAAGTTGTAGGAAATATAATTCATTGTAAAAATGCTAAATCTAGATTGACTGTTGAGAATAAACAAGTTGATGTTAGATTGATGTATGACAGTGGATTGGATCGCTATTATGGATTGCTGGAACTTGCATTGAAGCATGGAATATTCAAAGCAGTATCAACAAGAATTGAATTGCCAGATGGATCAAAAACATTTGGAAAAACAATTAACAATGATCCTGAGAAATTCTTTACAGAAGAAATTATGAAACAACTTGATGATTTTGCCAAAAAAGAATTTAAATATGGACAGCAGAAAATAGAGGAGACTGAAGAATCTACAGAAATTGAGTTATTGAATGGATAATTATATTAAATGTTATAACAACGTTGTTTCTGAAGATTTTTGTAAAGAAATTATAGATTTCTTTGAAAAGAAAACAGAGCATCATGAAAGAGAATGTATAGATAGTTTTTATTCATTTACTCAAGTTAAATTGCAATTACATAAAGAATGGGAATATTTTTCTGACATTTTAGAAAATGTTTTAAAAAATTTAGTATACAGATATGTTAGTGATTTAAAGATAGAATTACATAGATTTCCAGAAAAATATGGATTTGAAATTTTTAGAATGAAGAGATATTTACCAGATAATGGAGATCAATTTAGAACTCATGTAGATGTTACAGATTATGCATCAGCAAAAAGATTTTTGGTTTTTTTCATATATTTAAATAATAATAAAGGTGGTGATACCGTATTCCCAGACTTTAATATAAAAATAAAACCGAAGATTGGAAAGGTGTTAATGTTTCCACCATTATGGACTCATTATCATGCTGGATTAAAACCTATCAAAGAACCAAAATATATAGTTGGAAGCTATTTGCACTACGTTTAAAAAAGGAAAAAGGAATGAAAAAGAAATTGTATAAAATATTGGAAATAATGGACAACAATTTAAATCAATTAGCGTCGATAGAATTATTAGAAGATGCAGGAAAATATGCAGGAATTGTATATCGTTATGGACAAATAAAATTTGCTAATAAAGAAAATGATGATGGAACTTATACATTATCATTTGATTGGGATATATTGAAATATAATGATATTCCAGAAAATGAACTAAACAAAGAGGAATTGGCAGATATTATATGCGTGATTATTGAAGAATTATTAGAACTAGCATTAAATAAAAAAGAAGGATTTCATGTCGGAACAAATAACGATAGAGAAGACGATACTATCTCAGTTAATTTACAATGAGCCGTATGCCAGAAAAATACTTCCATTTTTAAAATCAGAATATTTTCACGAAAGAAAGGATAAAACATTATTTGAAGAAATTCAAAAATTTATTCTTAAATACAAAAATCTTCCTTCCAAACAATCTCTAGAAATTGATCTTGACAATAGAAGAGATCTCTCCGATGAAGAATATAAAACTATTCTGTCAGAAATAAAAAATCTTGACAAAACTGATGTAGATCAAGAATGGTTAGTACAAACTACAGAAAAATTTTGTAAAGACAAAGCTGTCTATAATGCAATTCTTAAAGGCATTGGAATTATTCAAGGAAAAGATAAAAAACTTTCTCCTGAAGCACTTCCTAATATTCTAACTGAAGCACTTTCTGTTGGATTTGATAACCATGTTGGACATGACTATATTGAGGATGGTGAATCTAGATTTGAGTTTTATCATCGTAAAGAAGAAAAAATTGAATTCGATCTTGAGTTTTTAAACAAAATTACAAAAGGTGGATTATCACCCAAAACATTGAACATTGCACTTGCTGGAACTGGTGTTGGTAAATCATTATTCATGTGTCATTATGCTGCCAGCTGTCTTTCTCAGAATAGAAATGTTTTGTATATTACTCTCGAGATGGCTGAGGAAAAGATTGCAGAAAGAATCGATGCTAATTTGATGAATATTCCTATTACAGATTTGGAAACAATTTCCAAAAAGATGTTTACAGACAGACTAGATAAGATTCAGAAAAAAACACAGGGTAAACTTATAATAAAAGAGTATCCGACTGCTGCAGCACATTCTGGGCATTTTCGTGCGTTGATCAATGAATTGGCATTGAAGAAATCATTCAAACCAGATATAATCTTTATTGATTATTTGAACATTTGTGCTTCCTCTAGATTCAAAACAAATGCAAATGTTGGATCATACATGTATGTAAAGGCAATTGCTGAGGAATTAAGAGGATTGGCTGTAGAGAATGATGTTCCCATTGTCAGTGCAACTCAAACAACCAGAGGAGGATATTCAAACTCAGATGTTGATTTGACAGATACTTCAGAATCATTTGGACTTCCTGCAACTGCAGATTTAATGATTGCTCTGATTGTAACAGAAGAACTTGAAAAATTAAATCAGATTATGGTCAAGCAATTGAAGAATCGATATAATGATCCAGCAATTAATAAAAGATTTGTGATTGGCGTTGATCGTAGTAGAATGAAGTTGTATGATTGTGAACAGAATGCCCAAAATGATATACAAGATTCAGGAGTTGATTTGGATATTGGAATTCAATCTAATTATGAAAAGTTCTCAGACTTTAAAATGTAATCATTATAAATATTTTGATATAAGAGAATTTGGAGATAGATTTGATAAATTTTAATGATTTTCTGGCTGAAGGAAAAGAAAATAAAAATCTGATCATATTGAGGATCAAAAAAATATAAATAGTTGTATAAACACAACAGGAGATTTATATGTATGGAATTGTATATTTAACTATTAACAAAATTAATAATAAAAAATATATTGGCATGTGTAAATATGACAATATTAAAAATTATTTAGGATCAGGTAAATTATTAAAAGAAGCCATTAAAAAATATGGAAAAGATAATTTTGAAAGAATTACATTAGAAGAATGTGAATCTTTTGATGAATTATCTATGGCAGAAG
>Ga0070753_1000341_pt1 | contig 29075 bp, 25 predicted proteins | sample VirMetDEL_Aug_31_FD_77441 | JGI IMG/M metagenome (GOLD analysis project Ga0070753, IMG submission 77441) | Aqueous microbial communities from the Delaware River and Bay under freshwater to marine salinity gradient to study organic matter... | ecosystem: Environmental > Aquatic > Marine > Coastal... | reverse complement strand
TCTTTATACTGAAGTTTTGTGCTTGGTTTATGATCCCAAGGCTCCTCATCAAGACTAACAAGAATCGAGTTCATAAAGCCACTAAATCTGAAGTAATTATATACGAGCAGAGGCAGGGATTACCCACCCCCGTAACATGTTGTCACAATTATTTTGTGACAGGGCCAACGGTCTTTGGATCGTAATCAGGATCATAAAGCCAGTTAGAATCGCAGTGAGACGAGGTGTTAAACACACTGGCCTTCTCTTCGTCATTGAGTTGATCTACAAGATTATCCGCAAGTGCGTAAATCTTTTTAACCTCTCCTTTTACAGATTCCCATGTTCGAACAACATAAGGCATTTTTTTACCCATATTGAACCCATCGCGTAGTCGTAAAACATCAAGAACCATCTCAACACTTAGAGCGACATCTTTACTTGACTTGGATTCTTGAAGAGCCGCCCAGGCTTTATCTACCGAGGTAATTAGAAGCTTTCTCTGGGCCCAATAAGGATGCCGAGCGGGGCGATTATTATACTCCCAATCTTGCTTCATTAGAGTGCGGAGTCGATCTGCTCGTTTGTCAATCATCAAGAACCTTGTGGCCTCGTAGGTATCTTCGAAGCTATTCAGAGTTAGCTCAGGCAACCATTCACCTTTTGCTTTGCGCTTCCGAATTGCAAAAGCAAGCAACATAAACCGAAGAAAGCTTTCTAGAGCGGCTTTGTGCATTTGCACCCGCATATACGGAAGAAGCGCTTCGGAATAGAAATGAACATCTTCTCCTTCTTCGCCCTTACATTTTTCAAGAAAGAAATCGGCGCAATCGCGCAACAATCGGATGTACAACGTTCGGGGCTCTACTCCGTATTTTTCGCATAGCCACCTAATATGAGCTGCAGGGTGGAGATCGTGGCCAGCCTCATCGGACATCTCCTCGAGCTCATAGAGTCGATAAGTCGCAATCGGCGCCAATCGAGAAATCGCACCGGAGTCAAGATCGTAAGTTAATTCTGGTTTCCACTCGTTGCAATTTGCCAAGATAACAGTGTTTGCAACGACTTCAACGGCGTCTGTTCCTTTATTCTCAACTCTTTCCGTGCCACCTGTAACCACAGACTTAAAACTATGAGCTGTGAGCATAGATTTTAGGCCTTCGGTTGTAAGATCGTCGTTATATGCCAGGTGAGATGTAATAATTTCTCCTTGGTTGAAGCGAGAGCCAAAGTCACCCATCGCAGTTACTTCATAACCTAGATATTTCATCGCATCGAGCACGCCATTGAGCGTAATAGTCTTACCAACTCCAGGTTCGCCGATCACCACCCCAGCTTTACGAAATCCGTGATGGATTACTTCTTTTGTTCCTGGGTGGACGGATCCGCTTCGGCCAACAACTGCGCGGCCCAAGATCAATTTGATCATTTGAGCCTCGTAATGAGGAAAAATTTTTACGATGTCTTCAAAACCCAAATCTTGAATTTCTTCCTTAAACCAAGACTTCTCAGGGATATAAGCAAAAATAGGACTCGAGCAAGTATCAATACCCAAAGTGGTACCAGGTTTGAATGCGATTCCTTGCTCATATAGTCCACCTCCGACTTTTTTATGGTACCGAGCTTTGAGAGTTTGAAGACCGAGCACATGGTCGACGATGTCAGACGCGCGGCCCTGGCGATAGATTACAAGTGGTAGGGCAAACTCTGCCTCTTCTGCAGTAAGCCCATCTCCGTCTTGTCCAGAAGCGATGCCTAGTATTGCTTTTTGAATACCCTGAAGGTAATCTTCGTCAGCGGGCATTGCTACAGAAAACCCATTAGGAAAAGTAATTCCTTTGATTTTTGTAGGATCACCCCAGGTATAAAGGCTATGGTAGCTTTGAAGCTTTGCACTGTAGTCAAACCTAAGAATACAGCCCTTCTTTTGCAACCAAGGAGTTAGGTTGTTGTACATCTCAGCAGGAGTGCTGGGAGTAAGTGTCGCAAATGCTGAGTCGTGTTCCTTTTCGTTTTTCTTACGAGGCATAGAGTAGTTAAGCTTAGGTTTATATTATAAATCCTCCAAGATGGCTATGTCAAGGAGGATGTGACAGTTATTTATTTGACAGAGAGCTAAGCTTTTCTTTTATATCTTCGCGAATAGACTTATAGGCTTTGATCGCTGTACGAATAGCTTTTTTACAAAGCTTATCTTCCCCGCAATCTTTTAAGTTCTGTTCTTCGTATTTAATTTTTATTTTGATGTCTTCGTCTTTAACCACAAGGTCTTTACATTTTTCAAAATTCTCTTGAGGGGCCTCCATACACACTTTTTTATTACGCCCTTTGAGTTCTGGATTAGCTTTCTCTTTGCGTATCTTATTCGACTTGCTAAAGAAAAGCTGTTTGTCGTGGTCTTCAGTTTTTGCAAGTTCTGGGAGGAACATCCCATGTGCGAGAAGAAATTTTTTCGCGGAATTAAAATGATCTTGCCGGTTTGATCTGTTATTTGAATCAAGTATTTTTGATAGACACGAGGTATCTTCCTCTGAGAAATTCCACGTTTCATCTTCGTTATATAGGTCAAAAAATCGGAGCGGAGAACCGGGCAGGAGACCATCGCCGATGTCTCCCACCTCTACTTTTACTGTGTAGCACTCTCGTGCTTCATTTATTTTTAAACCTTCTTTGCGGAGATAGTAGTCAATAACCTCGGCTTCTCCGCGCATACGCGGTAACCATGGGCCCGTATTACACCATAAGATCTTATGCTTATTGGACACAAGACCCTGCCAATCTCCGTCAAGAGTGCCAAGGAGAACTTGACGTTTTGCCAAATTAGACCGTGGAGATGCCGATCTTTTCATTCGGGCAATTTTTCCCGCAATGTCGTCTGCCTCGAAAAATTCTTTGCAGAAATAATGAAACGACGAGTTAGGACTTTGGATATATTCATATCCGATATCTTGTACTAGGATGAAGTTATCTGCCTTTGGCGCTCTGCCAGCTTTATACTCTTGCATTTGAAGTTTATATGCTTCAATATGCCTCCAGTATCCTTTTCCGCTTACGGAGGCGTTATCCTCAACGTTTCCTTTTTTGTCATCGGCAATGATGCCTATAAAATCAAAGGGTGCGAGCATATCGGGCCCACGATTTAATCTATAGGCCCACATAGCTTTAATTAAATCCCTGAGAAGTTTTTCGTTTCCCTTAGCAATTTCATGCATTATGTCATAAAACCCATTGATAAAATGGGCAGCGACTTTAAAGTCTATGACATAAATCGGGAGAAGAGGGTCCTTCTCTACCTCAAAAACATCTTCTAGCAGAGTTGTTTTATAATCATACTCTATCAATTAGCAACCTCCATTCGTACGTTTCCGTAAGAACTATAATCAATAAGTTCGAAGTCTGTTTCAGGATCCAGATCGAAAAGAGTTTTGTCTGAATTAATTAAAACTTCACATTTACCAAGAGGGATGTTTTTGATAATTGAGCGAATAGCTAGTTCGTTCTGAGAATAGATATGATTATTAGCAGAAGCAAACATTACATACCGAGGCGTAAGACTTGAATCTTGTGCCATCTTTGTGCAAAGAAGGCCGTATCTGAACATATCCAAAGGGACACCGGTAGCCATGTCATTACTCCGAGCATTAACTAGGATATCAAGATAAGTCCCGTCACTAGAAAAAGTGATATTAGGGTGACAAGGAGGGCAGTGAAGAGAATCGTAAGCAGGATTGAGAGTTTGAAGAACAAGTTGGCGATTTGTTGGATTAGCACGGAGTTGTTCCCAAATCCACTTGAGCTGGTCAAATGGCGTTTCACGAAATTTTTCCCATTGCATATCCTGCTCAGGACAAACTTGTGGCCAAGCTCTCCAACTCCGTCCGTATGATCCTGCAAGGCGGCCTTCGGCATCGGCCAAGAAGTCCCAGAAGTGCTTTGCAGGGCCGAGATTGCTAACTTCATAGTTTCCGTTTACATCCCACATAAACTCTCTAAAGAGGTTGCGGACGGGCATTTTGCGAAGAGTGAGCGCAGGAAAGCCATCACGAAGATCGATGCAGATTGTCTGACCAAATACTTGCTTGTAACGAAGATTATTACGACCTACTACCTCGACCCCATCATCAAGGATTTCTTTAGCAATTTTAATGTACTGAAGATCAAAACTAAGGGCCATAGAAAATTATTAGACTACGGCCCTATCATATCATATTTTGGTGACTATGTCAAGATCCAAAAAATTTCTGAACCAAGGTTTTTTGGAGCTTTACAAACTTACGGAGAGGATAGTCAAACTCAAGGGCCCATTGAAGGAGAGATTTTGACTTCATATCAAGAAGATCGACAGAATCGCTTTCCGAAATACTATCTTCTTTGGCAACGTAAAACTTTTCACCATCACGTGCTACTATCAACCAACCCACCTCTTTGTCAAAACGGATGGGCTTCTGTAATTTTTCAATCATTGTTTTCTTCTTTTTCTTGTTCTTGTGCTTTATGAGCTTCAATGATCTGCTCAATAGTTTTTGCCTTGGACAGCTTTTTTACCTGAGAACTAGCTAGGCCACCAAGGGATTGTTTCTTATATTTTATTTGTTTGTCGCCGGTTTCTAAGGGGGCGCAAGTTTTGCCAATTTTTGAAGTGCCTTTTGGACAACGTCCAAGGACTTTGCCCTTATAATATACCATAGAATCGGCAAATTCGGAGTTACGGGATAACTTAATTAACTCGAGGTAGTCTGCCTCGGTAAATTGTTTGTTATCTTCTTTAGGGCTTTCTTTCATTTTTTTATGAGTTTCGGTTATAAAAGCCTCAAGCTCATCGCGGTTGAACTTATATTTTTTTGAATAGGCGTATAACTCATCAGAAGATAAATTTAGTTCCCCTAATGTAGTATTTAATCTATATAAAATATTTTCTAAGGCTGTAAAAAATTTATCATTCATTGTTTCCGCCTCTAATTAACTTTAAGTTAGCTCTTAACTTTTCGGCTTGAGTTCTTTTAGCTTTTTGTGTTAGCAAATTAGGATTAGCAATTTCTTCTGCGCTAAATCCGTATTGGCTCATAGCGGCAGAGAGATATAACCCATCAAGGTTATTTCCTACTTTTGATTCAGGAGGAAAATTTTTTAAATAAGTATCTACTGTAAATAAAATGTCTCTTGGATTAGAAGGACGAGCTTTAATCCATTCAGGAGAGTCTTCTGCTTTTCCAGAAATAAAATGTAAGCTTCTAGAAAGAACTTCGTGAAATTCTACATTATTTTTCGACTCTCCTTTTATTAATGCCTCTCTTGCGTCTCTAATTGCGGCGTGGGAAGCAGCAATCATTTGTGTATGCTGCTCGTACCTATCTTCAGAGATAGTATCCGGTTTTCCAAGTGCCCTATTTTCAAGAGAGGTTAGCCCGGCCGGACTTTCATTTGTTCCTCCTCTAGTTCCTCTGCTTCCGTCGTGATAGTTGTTGAAAGCGATTCTACCAAGATAATCTTTTATTTTATCTGGGTCTGCTCCCAAGTTTTCTAGAGAAGAAACTAGATTATTTAGCTTAGTAGAGGACAAACTTGTAATTTTTACACTTCCTTCAAAGTTGCTATTTATTTCTTCCACAAACGAATCAAAAGCTCCTTGAGAAGTTTTTAAATCTTCAGGAAGTTTTTCTTGATTAGATAAAATTAGCTCGAAGAAAGCCGGGCTAATTAAATCAGATACTTTACCCTTTAAAGGTGACGCAGTTGCGCTTAAAGCGTCGTGAATTCCTCTTTTTTGTAAGGCGCCCAATCTTGCCTGTAAAAATTGTCCGTCTGGGTTTGCTAAGTTTTTATCAACTTCTTTTGCCTTTCTTTCTCCTAAATTTTGAAGATTGGGTAAAGACATAGACCCTCTTGCTTCGTTGACATATTTTACTGATAAAGCAAGATTATCTTTGTGATCTCTGCCTCCAGAGGACATATCCTCAATATGCTCTACTTGAAAGTCACCAACGGGTTTTATGTTTCCTCCTGTAGCGTAGCAGTCTCTACCACCCTGCCTTGCGTACATAAATAAAGCCATTCTGCCTCTTATACTATTTGCTTTACCCTGCTGATTTGATGCCGTAGGGTCGTAAAAATAATTAGGAGTGCCGCTCTTTTTCAATGCTTCTCGTTGTTTTGCAGTCCTTAACTCAAAGGCTAAATCAATGGCCGCTGGTGATAGAGAAGACCATCCTTTACTATCGTCATTTAAAGCTCCTAAAGAATAAGCCTTGGTTCTGATGTCTTGAACAGAAGTTTCTGAATTAGCAAGATCAGATCTTTGCTCGATCATTTTTGCAGACGCGTAATCTAATCCTGGAGACAAACTATAAGTTGCAGAAGTTCTCCATGCCCCATTTGATTCTGTCTGAGAGTCGAGTAATTCAATAAAGTTTGAAAGAGATTGCAATTCTTCATTTTTAACTCCTGCCTGAGAAGCAATTTCTCTTACAGTCATTACTTCCTTTCCGCCCTTCATTTTTATTTTTGCATCCAAGTTTCCTTCTTTTATCGCGTCAGATATTTCTCGTACGTTTTGTGGGAACTTATTAAATAATTCTTGAACTGGAGAAGCTCCAGAGTAATGCCCATCTATCTCTTTAATTGTAATTTGACCCGATCTAAACATGGGGTCTTGAGATCCTTTAGCAGCTAAGTCGGCTACTCGGTTTGCATCTTCTTCTGAAACAACGTCAAGAGCATATTTATCAATATTAGTTGCTGTTGGTTCTTTTTCTTGTTTTGTTTCTGGCGCAGGAGCCGGAGCGATTTTCTTTTCTTTAGGCTCAGGCTTTTTAATTTCTGGCTTAACTTTAGGCTCGGGCTTATTCTTAGGAGTCTCTTTGTCTACTGGGCCTTTCCATTGACCAGACTTTCTAGCCTGCTCCATTCTTTGAGCGGGAGTGTTTTTCTGTTCAGCTTGAGGCTTTGCTCGAACATACTTCCATCTTTTAGTCGATGGATCCAGCTGCACTGGCTTATTATCTATAGATCGCCAAGAAGTTGCCCCAGGAGGCTTATTAGGAGCGAGTTTAATTTGTGCAAACTCAATAAAACCTACAACGTCTCTACCCTCAAGGACCGGGGCACCATTATCCTTTAGCTCTTCAAAACTAACCCACGATTCTTTTTCTGAAATACCCCAGTCATCTGGGGCGTTATAGCTAATCCTATCCGTCATGCTTCGTAGCACATATCTATATCTCTTCATACTTTAAACTGAGATCATTCAGTCTAAAGATCCGACGATTGTCTATTTTTTATGTCATATTCCCACGGTCATATAATCCCTCTTGTTGGTGGTTCGGTTGTAGGCACAACCAACGCTCTCGGTCGTGATCCAGAGTGGATTGCATCATGGTCTGATACTTTCGGTCTGAATGATTCATATTGTCTAAAATTCTTTTCAGAAATTCCATTTTTTAACTTGGATGAAGACGCCTATCCAAAGAAGTACGTAGATATTGTAACATCTTTGCCGCCATGCGCCGGGCTATCTATGGCCAATACCACAAGTGGTGATATGGCCAACAACCCCAGAGGATGTCAGGCTCCCAGCAATATGCATATGATCCATGCATCGGAGTACGCTATGAGTACCATTAAGCCTAAGGCTATCATGGTAGAGAACGCACCCACCCTATTTTCCAAGATGGGAGAAGAGTTTGCTGAGCGGATAAACGGGCTAGCGCAGAAACATGATTATACAATGAGTCTGATTAAGACATCAACAATCAAGCACGGAGTACCTCAAGAGAGGACACGTAGCTTCTTCTTTCTATGGAAAGGAAAGAAAGTCCCTGTGCTCGAGCCTATCAACAAAGACTATAAACCCTTTCATAAATTCATTAAGGAAGGGGAATTTGCTCCGAGCCCTCTTGTGAATACAAAGAGCACCAGACCTTCCGACGACCCTTTGTGGCAATTTATTAAAGAGAAGTATAGAGGATCGACAACTCAGGACATATTGAGCATTGTTGCTGCAAAGAAGATGGTTAGTGTATGGGAAGTAATTTATAACTCTGGTTGGCTGGATGAGGCTTGCGTAGTCGTCCGTGATGAAAGAGTAAATAGATGGCTAAACTACACTCGTGAGAAAAAAGCCAATGGTAAGAATATTATGGACGGAAGTATGAAGTTAGCTTGGCATAGAACTCAATCGATGATGTGGAAAACAGCACCGCATCTTATGCATCCTTACGAAGATAGATGGCTAACTACATCAGAACTTTTAGGATTAATGGGTTTTCCTCGTGAGTTTAATAAAAAAGTCCAAGTAGATAGCAAAAACGCAAACGTTTGTTGTCAAAATGTTCCGGCATGCACGGCCGGAGACTGGATTAGCGAAGTCGCCGCTGCGCTCGATGGTAAAAGGAAATGGATAGATCCCGAACTTAAAGACGACGGAACTCCAAAAATTCTTCGCCAATCAAACATAGCCAATAAAAAACCTATGGAGCAAATTTGGTCGATATAAAAAAAAGAGGGGTTCCGATAAGGGCCCCTCTCTTTATTATGCAGATAATTCAATCACTTTGTGTAGGAATGCCCACGGTAATTAAATGTACCATGAACTTCCTTTGCTTCATGGGTGCCGACACAAAACTCACAACCGCGATAAGCTGTGTGGTGAATTTGTGCATCATGAAGTGCAGAGGCTTTTTGAATCTGCTTTTTGATCAAATGAAGTGCGTTCATTTTATTTACTCCTGAAATACTAGGGTGAGGTTTAAATCTCCCGTTCCTTCAGTCGTTTGCGTTCTCTATTTCCGAATAGAGAATGAACGTTCCGTTCCGCGACTTACTTGCGTCAGAGAAGCACAACTATTTCTCCGATGAACGAAGGGAACAGTGTAAATAATTACATTTTCCCTCTACTGCTATTTTAAACTAAGAAACAAAACTCATGCCATTCTGTCATATTTGTTTGGGAAATAGCAATGTCTAGATGAGTGCGAGGTTGAGTAGGTTTGCGAATAAGCTTCATTCCAGTATGCTCAAGATATTTATTAGCTTTTTTGATATTGCAAGATGAGCAAGCAACAACCAAATTATCCCAGTCATCTGTCCCACCTTTAGATCTAGGGATAATGTGGTCTATGGTAAGCTTTCTTGTGGAGCCACAATACTGGCATTTGTGCCCATCTCGTTGATAAATAGCGCTCCTAGTTGGTTTGTTATTTTTTAGTTTTGTGAAAGGAATTTTAATATATTCTAAAAGGCGAATTACTCTATGATTAATTACCTGGGCCTTCTCTTTAAGAAGGAGCACAAAGGCTCTTTTCCACGTTGTGATATTGATTGGTTCGTAGGTCGCGTTGAGAACAAGTATTTGCCCTCTAGCTATTTTGTTTAAAAAATCCTTGTCCATTACATCTTTCGCATTCTTCTACGTGATTGGGGAGGATTTTACCCTCTAGAGTTGATTGCTGGAGGATAATGAATCCTCGCCCGTCACAAAAATGGCACTTGGTTTCACCAAATGCCCTATAATCTTTAGCCATTAAAATTAGTAGAATCACAATTACCCTGAAGTTCTTCCGCGGGATTTTGTGAAGCAGAAGCCGTGCCATTAACGTTATGGTCTTTTCGTTTAGAGTTATAGTTCATTTTCTTTTCGGCAATCTTTGCAAACTCCTCGCCGCTAACGCCGGCATAAGCCAGCGCTGCTCGAAAAAATAAAAGGATGTCAAACATCTCTGCAATAAACTCTTCGCGATTTTTATCATTATCGAGGAAGGAAGGTTCATTGTTCTTCCAACTGCGCCTAGGGACATACACCCGAGCTTCAATAGTCTCTTCAATGAGATGGCCCAGGTGCTCGATCACTTTCGCATGACGATCCTCTCGGGAAAGATCAGGATCAAGAGGTCCTGGTTGACCAGCTGCTTTAGCGTATTTTTGCTGGGAAGCGTAGCCTTCGTTGATAAACTGAACGTAATCAAACATGGATTTTAAATTTCTTGTGTAATTATATCAGAGAAAGAGGGCCGGATATTGCCCTCTGTGATATTTTGTCATCCCTCACAAGCAGCGCATTCTTTGTACTTTGAAGCTTCGTCTGATTGGTTAAGTTCTTCCGCAAGATCTGTGTACCCTCCAATATAGTTTCCATTAATCCATATCTGAGGTACGGTTTTATATGGGAAGTCTTCTACTTGCGCCCTATCTACCTCTTCATAAGAAATACCGTTTTCCTTGAGAAGTTCTTTTGCCTTAACGCAGTATGGGCAATCTGATTTTGTAATAATTTTTACTCGTGGTTTTTGGGCCTTTTTCATAGAAGATTTTTTAACCAACAACGAAGAACTGCGCAAATAATATAGGCTCTTAAGTCCATATTTCCAGGCACTGAGATGAAGTTTAAACAGATAATCAGGTGGTGCCTCAGGATCAACAAAGAGATTAAGGGACTGTCCTTGGCAAATGTATGGCTGGCGGTCAGAGGCCTGGCGGATTAGCTCGAACTGATCAATCTCCCGCGCTGTTCGGAACATCTTCTTTTCAGAGTCGGTAAGGAAGTTCAGATGCTGAACGCTACCTCTCATCTCAAGAATACTTTCCCACACCTCTTCGGTATTTTTACCTAGGCCGATAAGAAGCTGAACAAGATACGGGTTTTTGCGAACAAATGTTCCTTTTGCTTGCTTTGCAACATAGTAATTTGAATCGATCGGCTCGATCCCCTGAGACACTGCTCCGCTAATCACAGAATTCGACCGCGTCGGCGCGATAGCGATCAAATGAGTATGCCTCATTCCATTGCCCTTGCACCATTCTGGCTCGCCATAGTCAATTGCCATTTGCCTCGATGCTTTTTCTGCTTTTTCGCGGATGAACTTGTGGCATTCAATATTAAGCTTCCTTGCATCTTCGGATTCAAAGGCATAACCACGGTGCTGATATAGGGCATGAAGTCCCATTGTACCAATGCCTAACGCCCTTGATTTCCTGGCAAAACGCGCACTCCGGCCCATAGATGGCAAACGCTCTGCTTTATGGCAAAAGTCCTCCACAACGGCGTCTAGGAGGTACGTCGTGAGTTCTGGAACGGTTTTCCCTGTGTTGGGGCCGACCCATGATTTCCATTCGTCGTACTTAGCAAGATTAAGAGAGCTAAGTACGCAAACAAAAGAGTGATTTTCGTCAGTGTGTAGGAAGATTTCAGAGCAGAGATTTGAGGTAGAAACTTTGAGCCCTCTTTGATTGTAGCACTCTGGATTTTGCTTATTAGCATTGTCGATGTACACGATGTACGGCGACCCGCTTACCATGCGGATCTTTAATACTTCGCCGAAAAGTTTTTGTTTTTCTACATCGCCACGAAGCATTGCAGTAATAAACTCATCGTCGACTGTCACTGCGACGTTGCTATCTACGAATTTACGAGGATCGCCTTGAGAATGGTCTTTAGAGCGGAGAAGCTCGGGAAGGTCTGGGTGGGTGATAGGGAGATAGATTGCAAAGCTACCGCGCCTCACGCCTCCCTGGCTAACCACTGATGCAGCGAGGTCGTATTGCTGAGCCCATGGCACCACGCCTGTGCTTTTGCCCCCAGCGCTAATAGGAGAACCAGCCGGGCGAATATCTCCGAAATACACACCGACTCCACCGCCATTTTTAGACAGAGCAGCAACTTCTTTAAGATGGGAGTAAATAGACTGAACAGAGTCAGAAAGATGCACAGAGTAGCAACTGATCGGCAATCCTCTAGAAGTTCCGAAGTTTGCGGCAACAGGCGTGGCTAGGCCAATATACCCATTCCACATGGCTTCAAATAGGTCCTGAGAAATTTTTTCATATTTAAGAATTTTAGCCGCATGGTTGGCCACTCTTTCCCACATACCTCGCGGGGTTTCAGCTTGCCAGAGATAACCGCGTGAGAGGGTATCAACGGCTTCTTGACTCATCCAGTCAGGAACCTGCAATGTCATATTAAAATGTAAGTTATTAGTATTATATCAAAAAAACTAACTAACTAAGCAAAAAATTCTTAATTAGTTACTTGTCAATCAAGCCGTCATCATAAGCTTGCTTTGTGTTTTCACTCGTGGTTCCCCATTTTAAGTTAGAAAGACGATTATCTTTACCGTTATTATTTTTATGCATAATAACCGGATCTCCAGAAGGCTTCGGCGGACCAAATAATTTCATCACCATGTGATGAAGCTTAGGTTCTTCTCGATTGCCATCCCATGTTAAGTTAACTCTGAAATGTCCACGGTCGTCGTCACGAGGTTTGCGAATTTCCCCGCCTCTTCTAATTCGGCCCATATTGCTCACCTCGTAGGGTGAGTTTTTCCATCTCTTCCATTTTTCTGAAAACTCCGACCAACCGTCGGGTACGTTATAGTCATTCATGCCAGCGTTCTACGTAATCATCGAAGCCATTTTTACCTCCACAATGGCGCATCAATCTATTTTTAGGAGGTTTGTTAGTTTGTTTTTTAGCTCTTTTTAAATAAATCTCTGATTTAGGATCTGTGATTAAAACCATAGTTCCAAATTGCTCACTCATTAGCTTTTGATTCACGTCCGGTGATCTTCTTTTCATTTTTTCTCGCCTTGTTAATTATAAAAAAATCATCTGCGGTTTCCCCATCTGCAAAATAATGGAGATGGGTCCCGCAGTCTACAACCCATTTACCAATACTTTTTTCGTAGTAAGGTTCTTTAATCATGTAAGTACAAGATCAAGTGATGTAAGGTCTACTGACATAAAATTTTGGGAAATCTTAGAGGAGTAGTTAGATCCGTCTCTAGATTGGGCGAAGAAGTCATTGCTACTTGCACCTCTGATTGTTGGATCAAACCACGCTGCAATCGATTTTGCCTGAGTTAGTTCGTTAGTAGATAATTTGAAGATTTGAGCAAGTCCAAGCTGACAAAGTCGCTCGTTAGCTCTGTTCTTAATATAAGATTTCAACTCCTCAGCGTCAATTGTAAAAAGTTTGTAGCCATTAAAGATATTATCAATAAACTTCACTTCATTGTCCACAACCAACCTAAACCCTTCGTATACTGCCTCTTCTTCTTCGTTAGTTAGCCCGGTCTCTTCGACAAGATGGCGGAACAACTTACACCCGGCTTCGGAATGAATTTGCTCGTCGATCGCGCTCCAGGAGATAATTTGAGATAGACCTTTATATCTACCATCTTTGTTAAAACTAAGAAGAACAGAAAAAGAACTAAACAAACTAACTCCTTCTCCTGCTCCAGAAAAAACTGCAAGGGAAACTTTATCTGAATAGTTAGAGAAAAAAGTCTCTACTTTTTCTTTTGCAATTGGATCGTTGATAAATGCGTCGTATTCATCAAGGCCAAGAACATCATTGAGGTAGGAATAAGCACCCGCATGAATTGTCTCGAAGAAAGAAAACGCACGGGCCATAGCCTGGATCTCTGGCTTAGGGAAGATGGAGCAAATTTTGTCTGCCCAATAGCATCCGATGCCTAGCTCTGCACTTACAAATCCCTTGAGAATACCCGCAATTACGGCTCTTTCTTCCGGCGCAGAGTTAAACTGCCAATCGCGCAGATCTGCTTCCATTGCCACCTCTTGATGTCTCCAGACGCTGGCAACAGCCTTCTCGTAGTATTCATAAAACTCGGGGTAATCAAAACCACCATTAACTTTGAAAATAAGTGGATTGTGCTCAAGAATGCTGGACATGATCAATTATTGTAAATAGTAATACTATGATTAATGCAATCGAATACACCGATGGTGCCATTAGTTTGGTGGCCACCTGGATCATTTACCACACAGTTATCAGTGATAATAACTTGTTCCCAATGTCCAGAGCATAATACGTTAGAGCCGATTGCTCCCCAACGTTTTGGATTTCTCCAGAAGCCGACATGTTTTGAATATTGTTTTCCTTGCCACATCCATGTGGCTTTATTACCCCTCAGAGTTCTGTCTATTTCCTCTTTAGTTAGTTTGTTTTGTTGAGAATAATCCAAGCGAAGATCATAAAATGCATGAGAAGCGTAGTAAGTTTTTCCGTTATCTAGAGTAAAATCTACACCGAGCGGGCGAGAATCTAGCCAAGAGATCATTTCAGATCGCTCAATATCTCCGAGACAATCGAGCTCTTCAAGGGTACGCTTGAATCCTACAATGTTTTTTCTTACTTTGCGTCTTTGTAAATAATGATCGCAAAGATTTTGTGCATGGTTTGAGTGGATAAGTGTGGCGTATCCTTCGTCGCAGAGCTGACGAACTAATTTATATACTTCAGTAAAAGAACATTCTTTTTGATATGACTTATCTCTACAGTCGTTAAGATCTCCTAAAAACACGAGATGACAGGAATCTAACTGAGAAGAGAGATTGTCAATTAATTTTGATAAAGCATCATTTCTGGAATGAATATCAGAAATTAAAAGAATGTTTTCGGCCATGAAAGAACCATAGATAGCTCCATTCTAACATGGAATCTTTGCCAGATCAACCCTTCTCAGCCTCCGTACGAACTGGCTTCTCCACCTTCAACCTTAGCAGCACCAAACTTTCCGTTGGGATCTACGTACTTAGAGTGGTAGTCGTCTTCTCCGGTTTGAGGGCCTGGCTCTACTAACTTTACGCATTCTTCTGAGTACGTAGTCCAGCCTTCAGGTATGATTAAATTGTTCTCTTCCATTATATTTTTTGTCGTATATTTTCTTTAAACAAAAAACCCAGAGAAGGTAGTTCTTCCCTGGGCAAAGATTATTTAGTTAAAAGTTAATCTCAAAAATCCAGAGAAAGAGCAGACTCATCGGTTTCTTGTTGGGACAACAAAAGTGTTGAGCGAATTCGAATCTTTCCAGAATCGAGTTCTTCTTTGCTTCGGATCGTCAAAGTTGCAGGCTTGTCCTGGTTGATCTCAGGCTTGGTTGCCAGAAGTGGACGGATGGAGCTGTGAGCCCATGCGCCGGCAATTGCGCCATCGTTAGGATAGTCCTTAATAAGAATTCGGTAGGTCAAACCATAGGAGGTTTTGCAAGGATAATATCCGATAACTTCGTAAGGTACGTTAACCTCAAGATCACGGAAATCAACCTCGTCAGTTGCCTCGATACGAGGTCCGCTGCTACCGCCGCCTTTTGCGGTAACTTTTTGAAGTAGGCCGATAATGTCCTCGGGCTTTTTCTTAATCAGGGCATTCATTGCCTTAGGCTCGGTCGGGTTTTCCCAATCCGTAAATCGCACAGCAACAGGAAGAACAGTTTGTCCGTTTTCTACATCCACAGCAACAAACAAAGCAGCGTCTTCGCCGCGCCCAGAGAAGTTATAAGAGCCAAATTCTGCTTCGATCTCTTTACCATCAGACGTGGTAAATCCATTTTTGCCAAGATTCAGAGGGATGAAACGAGGCCCCCACTGAACATAAAGCTTACCATCTTCGGTTCCTTCGATACCATCAGCGCCAACTTTAAGCACAGGGCCAAAAAGACGGAAGTAGATGCTATCGCGAGACTTAATCAGAAAAGTATTCTCATCGAGAGGAAGCTCTTCGGTAGTCAAGAATTGGAACACAGTACCGAGGTCCTTGCGCATAGCCTTGGGAAGGTTGGCGTTAGGAAGCTGGGTATACTCACTGGAGTACTCGCGTCCTGCAAGAGGAGCGAGGGAAGGAGCGCTGGTGGATACGTCAATGGTGTTAATAGTAAAAGACATTTGTTTTAGTTCCTTTGGGTAATTTTGTCTCTCGGAGTGAAAGATCTCTCTTTGACTCACTTAGTAATTATATCACGGCTAGGGGACGCTTGTCAACCAGCCGCGGGAATCTTTAAACTTTATTTCAATTTTTTAAAACTAATATATGTATATACTGCTACAAGTGTTTTTTATCGTAAAGGTACGTCTGAGCTTCTAATTTTAAAGAATAGAGTTGTTTAGAAAGAGGGTTTAGGGCGCATAGCGGAGGAATATACAGAATAAGCGTATTACCCGCCCAGAGTTGCCTTTCAAATGGACATTTTGCAGGGATGAGAGATATCCAAAAATTAGCGTTCTTTTCTGTCCATTTTTTAGGCCTTAAAGCAGGTATAGAAAATTTAGGAAGAGATTCTCCAAACCTCAACCACCACTTTGGCGCTCTGGCTTTTTTACCAGATTTAGAAACAATAGAAATCATAACTAATTACGTATCTATATAAACTTTTAAAGCCCGGGTTTGAGCCGGGCCTTTATTATTTTTATTTAGTTATTAGCTAACTCTGATGATAAATGCTAAGGCATACCAGGCAGGTTTTATGTCGGTTACACCAGATAGCGTGTGAGAGTGGGAATTAGAATCATTGAGATTTCTAAGAGCACTAGCTCCAGATCCACCAGCGCCAACTTCTGCATCGCCAGGAACTGCAACAGAAGCAGAACCAGCCTCCCCAGTTGAAACGGTTCCACTTACAAACGGAAGTCCGTGAGAGTGACGAGGAATATCATCCACAGAGAGCGTAGTTCCGTCTGTTGCTCCGGCAATAGAAGGCCCACCGGTCGATCCTACCGCGTTTGCGCCGCTACCAATAATAAATCTATCTTGGAGGTTTGGAGTAGATACCCCATTTACAGTGTCTCCATTACATAACGCCCAACCTGTAGGAACTACAGATCCAGACCACATGATAATGCCACCAACCGGAGTAAATCCAGAATAGGCAGGATCAACACCAACAGTGAATTGTGTAATAGGATCGTCGTCTGGGTCATTGGGGGTGAGATCGATTTGTTGCGACTGGACGATAACACCGGTGCCTTGCGTTAGATTATTTTCAAATCTAATATTTAACTCTTCGGCAAGGTTTCTTGCAGTAACGACTACTTTATCAGAAGTTCCGGCGTTTTTCGCAGCTGCAGCGCCTCTAATTTCCTCTAGTGACGCTAACTGAACCAATCCGGCTCTGGAGGTTGAAGCATAGGCACTGATCGGATTTTTAGATGCAGTGATATCACCTGTTGTTAAACTCTTGAACTCAGTATCTTGGCTTAAGAAAATCTTCGTACCTCTTCCAAGTACAAGAGAAGCATTATCTGAAACAAGCAGATTGCTCTTAATAACAACGTTATTTAGTACTTGGTTGGTTACATTACCGACTTCGTTCTCTGCCTTGAGAGGTATGGAGAACTGTTCTCCAGAACGCAGGTCAAATACGGTCGTACCAAGGTAATAATTACCTTCTTCATTCATGCCGGTGGCATACACTCTACCGCCAAACTCCTCGACAATGATTTTGCCAAGAGCGTAATCTTGCTCAAGAGGCTCGCCTTGGTACGTTGGGAACGCTGTATCGTAGTTAAGATATCCTGTCCACTCCCACGTATGACCAGAGGCTCTAATCACAGAAGGTCTACGTAAGCTCGTGAGGAATCCCGCAGTGCCTGAGTTGGACTTTGTCTTAATAAATATCGAAGATGTTCCGGTTGCTACAGGAGCAGAGAAAAATACCGATGGTCTATCCTTCATCTTCTGAAGGGCAACCTTTGTAATAGAGTTGTCGGGGTCTTCGGTTAGCTCCGGCTCGTCTCTATCTTGAGAGGGGTATACATCTCCAAGAAATACGCTTCTTGCGTCGGAAGACTGAGTTAGAAGAACGACGTACTTACCAGGATATTTTGTATCCACTGCTCCAGGACGCGCGTAGCTATCAAAAGTTTGAACTTGAGTAATTACGAGAGGATCGTCTCCGAGCTCATTACCTCCATTCAAAGGATATCCGGCAACACCTTTTTGCTTCTCTAGAATGTAGTAACTTTGTGGGGTTCTAATACCCGACTCTCTTTCATACCCTTCAAGAATAACTTTATAGATTCTTTCTTCATCGGTTCTTTGATCAACGCCTCTGATAATTTTAACAGGGCTCTTATCAAAGATAAAATCTAGGGACTTAAAGATCAGGGTCTGTGAGTCCGTGCTAGAAGAAAGCTTGTATCTGAAGGCATAATCGAATCTCTTAGTTAGGAATCCATCGCCATTTTCATCTCCGCCATCATCGGCGTTTGCATTCGCGAACTCCTCAGGAATCCCCGCTGTTGTAATAGTAATATACCATTTGCCAAGAGCAGCGTCCCAGGCAAAGATTTTAGATCTGCCGTCTAGTTCGGCAAAACCTTCTGTGCCTTCTGACTGGAGCTGAAGATTTCCTGTGTAAAGAATTGAACTGCCATTCTCATCAAAACCAGAGATGTAAATTCTCTTACGATTAGGTCTGGTGTCACCTCCAGCAAGAGCGTACTGTCCGTCTCCTAGATCTTTGGTGTATGAGTATTGTCCAAAGGCGACGTCGCTTGCGCTCGGAGGATTATTTAAGGAGAATACGTTTCCGATATCAGAGTTCTGAATGTAAACTCTGAAAATAGTAGGAGGCTCAGATCCTAGGCTATTTGTCTCTACATAATTTAATGTTTCGGGATAATCTAAAGTAATCCCGGTATTGATAATTGTGTCCGTAATAGTCGGTGCTCTGCCGTTAGCAAGGGTGGTGTAGGACAGAGGTAGAGGAGGAATGATCTCTGTGATCTTTGTGCCAAGATAAGTACCTTGGGGCACGCCTTCGTCTTGAGAGAATGCTCTGTCTTTAAATCCTTGGGATCTAAGTGAAATATCTCCAAAGTCTGAGCAGGAGTTGGTGATCGAAAGATCAGATCCAGAGTCAGAAATAAAGTGATCTGCGTTGCCAATTACAAAGCAAGAAACTAACTGAATTGTCGCGTCGTAACTACCTCTGAAGCCCCAATGACGGTACTTAAGAGGATCGGCAATACAGTTCTTATATTTTTTACCCTCGCCAGTCTCTTTGTTTGTAGGAGGATCGAGGAAGTAACCGATCGAAGGTGTTTCGAAACAGTTGGGGTCGGTTTGTAGAGATACCTGGGTAAACTGAGCGGTAACCATGGACCTAAATCCAGACACTCTAGAGCCATCAACCCACATTCCATTGAGACCGAAAATCGATCTAACAGAACAATTAAATACATAGGGCGATGAAGATCTTGTCGAGTTTACGTCAGGAAGTTTGTAGAACGTAGTCGAGCCCGACTCATTAACCTTGAGCAACGCGGCTCCAGGGTAGGTATTCGGGGAGTTTGGATCAAGGTCGGGTGTAGGAGTACCGGTTTGGTTCTGCTCTAGGTCTTGTGAGCGATCCGCTTTATCAGCAGCAAGAGGCGCAACAATTCTTGTTTCTGCGTCGATAGGAATTAGGCTATCACCGCCCCATCCATCAAGCTCTTTGAACAATGAGCCGACTTTTTGATAATAAGAGGTTTCTGTTTCCGATCCTCTAATCTCTGCTTCAGAAGCAAAACCAATACAAGTAACTGTGTTATGAGACCTTGTAAATTGTTGGTTGTCGGCAAATGTCAACAGAGATATGTACGTGCCGCCTGTCACCTTGAACATGTATGTCCGGCGATCTTGAGCTACGTTTTGCCCTGGGGTCAGGGCAGGAACGTACATAGGTCTAATTCTTACTTTCCTAAGATCAACGCCATTGATCGAAATACCTCTGGGGACAACCAGTCCGCCTTCTGATGGGTTGAAATCGGATAGTCTGTTAAAGAACAATGCCTCGTTAGGGCTAAATGTACCCTGGACATAGTTAAGATAGACTTTCCATCGAGAGGATGTAAGTGATTCTCTTTCTAGCTTAGAAATAGTACCGATGCCACCAGCTTTGGTGTAAATAACTCTACCGAGGTTTAAGCTAACAGGAGGTTGGGTCGAAGTGGAGTCGTTGGTATCAACCAATACATACGGGGTTTGTTCTGTCCACTCTGATAATGAAGAAAATCCCGTGTCTACCTGACGGATATAATTTTCTCCGGTGTTAATTCCAGAGATAGAGTTAACGCCAGGAGCGTTATCAATATAATAATCACCAGGGGCAAGTTCGATCACCGTGGTGTCATATGCATCAGGTCCAATGCCTCTTCTGCTTGCCCTTGCGGCCTCGAGTAGTGCTCTTTCAATCGTTCTAAAAGGAACGTTAGAGTCTGTGCCGTTATTGGTAATGCTATCATCGCCAATAGCAGCATCTACATAAAGAATATTCTTTAGAATTCCTTCAGCACCTAGGCCACTCGAACCCGCTCTACTGCATCTTCCTGCTTTGAATACTTTGATCAGGCCACCTTCGCCATTAGAATACACGGCGATATTTGAGTTAACCTCCTTATAGCATTTTTGAGTTGCTGCTTCGTATCTATATACGCCTTCAGAAGGATTAGGAAACTCTGCAGGAACAAGTTCGCCATCAGGGCATTCTCCTGCAGTCCTAACACCAATAAACTCTCTTCCCCCGCAGCTGATAAACGTACCTAGTTTAGGATTACATTCTGCACCTGGGCTTTCTTCAAATCTCCATTCTGCAGTGGCCGCATGATAAAATAGCTCGATGTGGGCATCGCGGATATTCACCACCCAGTCGTCTATAGAGTCATTAATCCTAGTGTTTTGAGCAGGACGGAGGACAACAGGGTAGCTATCAAATGTGCCCTCTAGATCAACAATTGCGACTCTGTCATTATCTGAAGGATCGGCGGGAAGGGTGATAATAACCGATCCGTTTCTGGTATCTATAATACCTCTTTCCCAAGAAGAAATCTGAGTAGAGACATTAATAATAGATGTATTCTTTAATACACCGGTGGAATAGTTATTAAGCGCGCCGACAAAAAGATTTGGCCTTAGATCGATTACGCCGGTCCCGATCACATTCTGTTCTGCGTCTACGTTAAAATCTCCGTTTGTAAGGTTTAACTCCGCAAGAGGAACGTAAGGAACGGACGCAGAAGAAGGTAATGACTCTGAAATAATAATTTTCGGAGAAGAGAAGTCTGCGCCTTTTTCCCCGATGTAGATATAATTTTTACCAGTTGAAGAAATTAATCCGATAACTTGACGAGGCCAAGAAAACAGCTCTCCTGTAGAAAGAACAATAGATCCCGCCTCTACAATCACTCCCTTTTGGGTGCCTCCGGCATCAATTGTGACAGATTGATCCGACCCCACAATAACAGAGAAGGTGCGGGGCTTGGAAAATGTTGCCTCGCTTACTTGGGTAATTCCACTTGGTCCGCCCAAGATAATACCGTCATAAGCTAATCTACCGATCGAAGTTTGCTTTTCCTCTCTAGGATTAGCAATCTCATAATCTTTTATTTTATCTCTTTCGCCAATATTCCAGGTGCTATTATCGTCGTCAGAGATCGAATAAAAATCTGCTCTAGGAGGTGTTCCTGAAAATACCGTGCCCTTCTGCACCTCATTGAGGTACTCTTTGGTTACGATTGTTCCATTAACGAACGTAATCTTATCAAGCATTGGAGTTTAATTTGTTAAAATTTAAATTTCGGTTTCGTTGATCCAGAGTAATCTACCTATCCAAGAGTTGTTAGGACCAAATGAACTCAACTCTACCATTATTTGTCTGCCTGCTTTCCTATACGCATCGATAGGATTATCTGCAAATTCTTCAGTAGCTACTAGAGGAATTCCTTCAGTGAATCCGTCAGATCTAATATACCAAGAGTTCTTGGAGCCCCAATCTACTGGGTAGTCAAAATAAACTACGTTTGACACGGGGTCTTGCGGGAAGGTAATTAAAATTCTTGCTTCTCTATAGAACCCTACAGGGATTAGTAGGGGATTTGTATTTGAAATAGGGAGGTTATCTGGATTGCTTACATCAACAACTAAATAGTTTGAAAATCTAAGCGGACCAATCGGATTATTTTTTGCCGCTCCACCTAACTCAATCGGAGATCCAATAGGATCCCCTATCCAAATTCTGCCATCGGCGCTATTGCCAAAAAGCTCGCCTTCATCCAAGTCCCCGATGAAAGGCTCCTCTCCGACAACGTTAGAAGTTAAAATTTGAATAGATGCTTGACTCATTTACAATTCTATTGCATTTAGTCTATTGATCTTTAAACTGCCTTCTACAGTTTAAAGCTATATTAGGTAAAATAAATTTCAAATGTGGCTAAGAGTAATTTTCTTACGGATCAATTCTCTACGATAGGCGGATTGGCATCAGTTGCCTACGGATCTTCTTCGCTCTTTCCCACAGTTGCAGATCAAATTAAGCAAAGCTCTAAAACAAAAGCATTAGACTCCCAGCTTCCTTCCCATGCTTTACTAGATTTTTTAGGGACAAGAAAACTCATAGAAGATATATTTAGATCCGTTGTAATAGAAGAATACGGAATTACAGAAAATGTTACGGACTTTGTAGATATTTATGTAACTGACGTAGGTAGGTTTATTAGCATAGCAACAGATTTATTTATAGCTAACGTAAATAAAAATTCTGTGTATTCTGTTGCTCCGACTAAGATAATTGCGGATAGCCTAGAAGAAGCAGGTCTTAGATTTGTTAATCCGATTCCACTAGAGTTAAACTTATTTAATTTTGCTATAAAGATTGAAAAAGCTTTTATTGAACTTGGATACGCAGGAGAAGATTTTGTACCTTTTGTTTCTTTGTTAATAAATAATCCTAAAACAAAAGTTACTCAAGCTCCACCTGATAGCATTATTACTCTGGATGTAAAAGGAATTTCTACTAAGGACGAGAGAGGCGTAGAAAGAATATACGGAACTATTTCTCCTCAAGAATATTATTCTGGAGTTGCTCTTAAAGAACAAGGTTCTTCCATCAAAGAGTCTATATTACAAGGATACGTGGGCTATCCCCTGTTCTCTCTATTAGGTGAAAGTTTACTAAACCCAGATAGTTACAACAACCTACAATTAGATTTTGCCGATTCTTCGATATTCGGGTCGAATCTATCTGACGGAGAAGAAGCTATTTATAACGTTAATCTTGCTACAATTAATCTTGGTAACAATTAATGGCTGACATATACGTACCAATCCTACCTCTTCAATTAGACCCAAGAAATACTCCTGCTCTTGTAAGAGATATGCAGACCAAGATTTTTCTTGCGTCTCAAGGACAACTAAATGACTTTAGTCCAGCATCTCCTTTATCAGCATTGGTAGAAGGTCAGGCATATGCGCAGAGTGAGTTACTGTATTATTTAAACGCGTTACCTGAGGCCTATACGCTTCAATGGCTTAGACAATTAGGCATTCAAAGATCCATCGGAGCAAAAGCCGCTGCAGAAGTTACATTTACAAAAACTTCTGGGTTTACTAGAACTGTGATTATACCTGCAGGTACGATTGTCTCCACAGCAAACAGACTTAATTTCGTATTAAAAAACGAAGTAAAAATCGGAGATTCTCTTAACTCAGCGAATGGAATTGTTTCTGCGGAAAAATGGGGCACGGCATATAATGTCCCCGCTCTTTCAATAGAAAAAATAAATGTAAACATACTAGGGCTTAATTCTGTAACTAATAATGCCGCTGCTCAAGGAGGAAAAGATTTAGAGTCCATAGAAACTATGAAATCAAAAGCTTTCTCTTTATTGAGAAGGAGAGGGTTGATTTCTGCGGAAGATTACGAAAATGAGCTGAGAATCCTTGCACCAGATGCTTCGATAATTAAGGTACTGACGTACGAAGAGATGCTTAATATCAACTCAGAAAGTACTTCGGGAATCGTTGTGGTATGTGTGGGAGATCAAGACGGAAAGGAGCTTCAGCAAAGTATCAGGCAAGATATTGTAAAAGCATTTAATAAAAAAGTTCCCTTAGGCACAAGCGTTTCGCTGATGTCTCCTACTATAACACCGATAGAGACATCTGTTTCTATTGAATACGACGACTCAGAATATAGTGGAGGGCTGGGATTTTATGCTTCTCAAATTAACACCCTTTTAACAGACAGATTAAATCCTCAGACAATAGACCTAGGCGGAGGAATAGATTATCAAGAAGTATTTAATGAGATATACGAACTAGATGTGGTAAATAAAATAAAGTCTCTGTCAATAAAACTTTTGCAAATAGTCGAGGGAAATGACGTCCAAACGCCTGCTGATTGTAACTTTCCTTTTCTATCTGAGGAGATCGATGGGATTTGCGTAGATACACCAGAAGCAGTTTTAGATTCTATAGACGCTTCGTTTGTAAACACAAACCCAATTAGAAGCTTTAGAGTATATAAAAACATAATAAGTTTAATTGCTTCTTCAACTCAATCTCCAATAACATTTACTTTTATTAACGAAGACTACGCAGAAGTATTAGGAGCTTGATATGGAGTCCTTATCTATTTGGGATCAGAAAAATAGAAAATTTATAAGAAATGGCTATAGGCCAGGAAGAGTTACTTTAGAGTTTTCTAAAACAAAAAAGTTAAAAATTGTTGAGCATACTCTCGCGGAGATTAACTTTGGATCTAAAGCGGAGTTAAATAATGAAAGAAATCAAACTATATCAAGAGACATATTAAAAAAAGTAGGAGACTCTTTTAACTACGAAAACGTAGGAGGTGTATATACTCCTGATGGAAATTTTCTTGAAGAAATAGCACCTAATGAGTTTAACGTTTTAGCGCACGGACAACTCAATGAAGGTACAGAAAATTGCTCTATAGAAGGGCTTAAATGCTCTGACGGAACGGATACTGAATGTAAGCCTGGAAAATGTATAATAGGAAGGATACTAAAAAATTCTTCTTTTAGATGGAAATATATTTCTGCTAATACTTATGACAACGGTATACCAGTAGAGTATTTTGTAGGTGGGACAGATTTTGTAGAGTTAAGAACAATAGTAAGAGGGACGCACCGCAATCTTAACGGAACTGTGCTTAATGTAGACAAGCCTGCAAGTAAAGCTTCTACTATTTTCCTTCCTCCTAAAAACTATCTAGAAAATGCGTTTTCTTCTACTTTTACTAAGTTTTTTAACTTAACTTTAGATCTTGATGGTAGCGATACTCTTTCTGGAATTGCGACCACCGAAGAAGAGTTTATCTCTAGGGTGATTAAATTAGCCTATAGAAACGTCGGAGATTTAGAACTAGGACCTACTTATACCTCTCTTGCAAACTTGCCTCTTTCTGAACAAGTGCATAAGGCAATTGATGACATTGTATTTAAATTAGATAAAGTTTGGAAAGATAGAATATCTGAAATAGTTTCTCCGAGATGGGAAAACAGACTTACTACATATGAAACAAATAGGGAGTTTATTAGTTATGTCTTTAGAGAGCTAAGCGTATTGTTCTTTAAGTGTATCCAAGTAGTTCGATCAGGTTTTAAGCAGTCTAGAATACTCTCGACATCGGATGAGAACACAAGGCCAATTTATTTTAGGCTACCTTCTGCTTCTTTAGGTTACAGAACAGATGAAGACCAGGATATTTTAGTCGTTCTTAAAGCCGAAGAAAGATTTAATTTACCTATTTCTTCTCTAGATATAGGCACAATAGTCGTATTGAGCGATAGATCAGCGGCTTATCAGTTCTTGCCCAGAGCTATCTCTAATAACGAAGAAAGAAAAAATTTAGGCCTATCTCCGATAATTTCAGATAGAACAAAAGAAGAACTCTATTCTCCTAAAGATGCGAGATCTTGGATCAGGTTGCAAGAAGATAGAATACCTAGAGCCCCTGTTGCGAAATGGATACTTGCTGGAGCAGATGAATTTTTAAGAGAAAAGAAGTCTGATATTGAATCTTTTTACTACACCTATCTAGATCCAGTTGAGTGCAGTCCTAAAAACTTAGATTGGTTGGCTCAGCATGTCGGCCTATCTGGTGAGTTCTGGAACGTTGACTGGAGACCAGATCATAAAAGAGCGCTAATAAGAAATGCTCTAGGATGGTTTGAAGAAGATCTTTCTGTCACTATAGGAACAAAAGAGTATAAAACAATAAAAGGAGAGGTTTTAGACCAAGCGCCATTTAACTCTTTGCCATGGAGAAGCACAAAGGAAGTATTAAACCAAGATGAAGTAGATATTTCGGACATAGACTTGTCTAAAATAAGTAATAGAAATTTCTCTATATATAAAGAAAATTGGAACGGACTGATTGAATCGAAGGGTAATATACTATCTCTAGTATTTTTATTTAGTCTATTTAATGTTAAAAATAGCGTAAATGAAGAGCTTGTTTTTATAGACAATCAGTATAGAGTTAAAAGCGGACTAAGAGCCCAAGAAGTTAATGCGCCTGTGCTCCTTCCGATTAAAAGACAATTTGCGCAAGTAGGTACAGAAACAGACTTTGAAATTAAAGCCTACTCAAATCAATTAGTAGCAGACCAAACTGTTATTGCCGATAAAGAAAACGTAAATGACTTATTTTTTAGGCTTCCTTTTTATTACAACAGAGATGGTATAACTTGGGACCTTGTAACTAATATCGCAAAGTATTGGTCGAGCGTAAAACTAACTCCTAGAGTTCAATACGCCTATTTAGCCGCAGATACCTGGAGGGTAGGCGATGGTTTTTTTGAGTTGATAGCATAATATGACAAGTTCATCTTTTATAAATGCTCTTATAGACGCTCAAAATAGTACCGGTAGAATCCAGCAAAAAATTGGCGGATTTGAAATTGAGTTTTTTATCCAACCAGCGACAATATTTGACGTAGAAGATCCTGATAATCTTTGTAGAGTTAGGGTGTTGTTCGATGAAAACGCCACAGATGCCAAGTCTGATTGGCTCCCAGTGCTTAATAATGGCAAAGGTAGAATTTCTTCGCAATATCTCGGATCTAAGTGTATCGTCGGGGCAGTTTCTGGAAACACCGATAATGCGATAATCCTAGGGTTATTTAATGACACCACCTCTAATCAATTAATTTCATCTGCTCCTGTAACTTTTCCAATTATCGACGTTTCGGATATTTCAAATATTAGTGACCCAGGAGCAAAGTGTAATAGGGAAAATGAAGGGAAGGCTTACGTGTTTTCAAATAACGTTTCCCAAGATTTAAAAATATGCGTTAGGAGGAATAATAGACAAAATGACCCTGAGGCAGATGTATGGGAGTGGAAAGGGTTGACAAGAGGTTTGGTAATTGAAAAGTCTCAAGATCCAAAACAAGTAGTCGACTCTTCTGTAAAAATAGATACGAGGCCGGTGCCAAGATGCAATGAAAAACTAGAAGGAGAAATAATACAGTTTTCTGAAGATAGGGATTTTAGGCAGTTTCCGGTTATATGCAAAAAAGACGAGAATAAAGAATGGGCTTGGGTTCCTGTTTCTGCACCTCCTGTGTTTTTTAAGACAACTCTGCCAAAATGCTCTGAAAAAATTCACGGACAAACTGCAGTTATTGATGATGGAAATAACTCAGAAATGGGCATTTGTCTTAGACTAGATAAGAATATGACTTGGGTGAAGTATGGTACAAGGACTCCTATTACATTCTCTGATGTCGGTGAGCAAATGCTGAAAAAGACTTCAATGGTAAAGAGCGCATTGCCTAATAACGCGCTAGGAATTACAGAAAATGTGCTCGAAATTGCAGAAGAAGCGCTGACTAAGGAAAAAACATCTGAGATAATAAACTTAGCTTTTAGTAAAATCTTTGGAGGATGATAAGTATGGACACTAATAAAGGATTGGATATTGCAAAAGAAATAGGCCTTGCTCTATCTGCCGGAGTTATACCCGAAGGAGAATCAGATGATTTCTTTTCAAAGCTTGGCGCAAGTACGCTCCAAGGAGTGTTAGGAGGACTAAGTTCTCAAGAAGGCGGAGTGTTAAAAGCAGGCATTGTAGGAGGAGGATTGGGAATACTTGATAGCGCAGTTGCATATGGTGTAGATAAAATTCCTGGGCCAGCAGGAGAAATTTTTAAAGGTGTGACGGATAGCATTGATTTTTCAAAAGCACCTGCTCTTATCTCAAATTTATTTGACACTGCAAATAACGGAGGGTTAAATGATTTTGTTAATAACACGCTGAGCAATATAGACTTTAACAACCTAAATGTAAATGAGTTAACAGATTTAATTAATGGCGGAAGTTTGGGTGACGTTGCCCAAGCATTTCAAAGCTTTAACAACATCGAAGGATTAAAAACTCTTGTGCCTGGTATCTCTCTCACTGCGTCGTCGTTAATGGGAGGAATAGGTCTCGGGGGGCCGTTAGCGCTTGCTTTGCCAGGAGGAATAGGATTCGAGGCTGCTACTGCTTTGCTTAATGGCGAAAATCCCCTTGCTGCAATTATTGGAGGCGGCGGCGTTTTTGGTGGGTTGTTTGGAGGAGTGGGCGGATTGGGGTGCCCTTGTGATCCTAAATGTAGAAAAACTAAACATGGGGTTGATAGCGATGGCAACAGACTTTTGGATCCATGTAAAGCTCTTACGATAGGTAACTCTAACGTGTATAAAGGCGCGGGGGACATATTAAATAATAACTCTGGGGCAATAGCTAGCGCGCTTGGGTTTGTATCAACGGGTATAGGATCAGAACTTATTCCTAAAAATTTATTAGATTTTACTGGGGCGATTAAGTCTATACCTAGGGTTAATGAGTTAAGTAAGAAATTCGAAGATGCGTTTAAGGGCGGAGCAGAAGGCACAGATATGATGCTAGAGACGATTTATTCCTTGGAAGCGATTGAGAAAACATTTAAAATTGCTGATAACAATATTAGCATAATGGAGCTGATTGAAAGACTTGGGTTGCTGGGATCTCAGTCTTTCATGAATAATATTATTACCGGGAAAAAAGGCGGGTTGTTAGGCAATATGACAACAGACATGGCAACTCAAGCACAGGCCATAGATGACTTGCATCGAATGATCAGAGAACTAAACACCACTAAAGTTGGAAGCAGAGCAGAAACAACTGCGACACCGGCCATAGTTGCTACAAAAAAAAGTAAGGTAAAAATCCCTAAATACTTTAATAAATCTAGAATTGCTGCAATTATCAACTTAGTTAAAACAATTTTAGAGGCGCTTTCAACGCTTGCGTCTCTTGACCCACAATTGGGCTCTCCCTTTAAAAATCTTAAAACTAGAAATAATAAGTCTAAAGTACTTAATGACTCTCTTGCGGCTCAATTTAATACAAACCAGCCTTCCGAAGATACTTTAAATTCTGATTTTGTAGAATACACTCCCTCTAGTATTAAGTCACTTAGCAAAAATCAACTTGACTCGGGTGAGTTTGATGTACTTTTAAACCAAATTAATAATGAACAAGAAAGAGCT
>Ga0070753_1000339_pt1 | contig 29139 bp, 44 predicted proteins | sample VirMetDEL_Aug_31_FD_77441 | JGI IMG/M metagenome (GOLD analysis project Ga0070753, IMG submission 77441) | Aqueous microbial communities from the Delaware River and Bay under freshwater to marine salinity gradient to study organic matter... | ecosystem: Environmental > Aquatic > Marine > Coastal... | reverse complement strand
TGTTGTCTTACTCCGACGCGACGATGACTGCGTGTGCCAACACGCTGATACAAGGCGCCGGAGCTGATATCCTTAAGCTGTCGTTAGCCAAGCTCAACCCGTATATCGGTGATGAAGCTCACCTAGTTGCCTGTGTACATGATGAAATTGTTCTTGAAGTTGTTGAGGATAAAGTCGAGTACTACCAAGAGGTGCTTGAGCGCTGTATGAAAGAAGCAGCTGAGACCATTTTGAAAGAAGTCCCTGCGAAAGCAGACGCAAGTCACGGAGAAACCTGGGCCGAAAAATGACCAAAACCACTAAGCGCCAACGAACCCTCGCACCCAGTAAGTTCAAAGTGGGGGACCGCGTAGCTCTGAACATTAGAAACATCACGTGTTTCAGTCAGACCGCGGATCAGAAAATTAAAGATCAAATTACTGGCTACGCGCACAGCTCACGTTTAGGGGTTGTGAAGGAAGTCTTCATCAAAACCAATAAGCGTGGAGATCGTAGGCACTACGCCGCCGTTCTCTGGGATGGGATGAAGTCGACGACCGAGCACGAGCAAGGGCGTCTGATGGTCCACGCTGAGTCTGTCGTCAAACAGGAAGAAGAAAAAGAAGTAAAGGTCCCTAAGCTAAGCAGCGCTGCACAAACCAGCAAAAAGAAAACGGCGCCTGCTGTAGAGATCTTAAATCTCTGTGCAGTACAAGACAAACAAGTTTTTACTGCAAGGACAGAATCTGGGTACGTTGGTTGTGTTCGTATGAGTAGTGGGGTCTGCTTTACGATTGACGTATTCGACAGCGCATTAGAAGCTGCCAACAAGGCACGCAGCCTTAAGCGTCAGCTGGAAACAAAAGCCACTGAGCTATGTAAAGAAAATGAAAAAAACACAGAAGAAATTAAAAAACCTGTAGTCAAAAAAACCAATAAAAAGGTAACCTTAAGGTCGAGACTGTACACACTCGACGAGACAAAGGCGATGCCTCTCCTGCGTTTCCAAGAGGTGTGGGTAATTATAAAAGACTCTATGTATGTCAGTGACTGTTTAGATAAAGAGAGGCGTAACTTAGTGAGCTACACATCTAATAAAGACAAGGCGCTGTACTTCACGTGCCACGAAAAAGCTAAAATGACAATGCGAGTACTGAAAGGAGCTGTAGGACCTGGATTTGACCTGAAAAGATTTTTTATCGAGAATAAAGAGAAGTAGGTAGCTCTAATGGCTGTTCGATTTGCTGGTGACTTCTTTGGGGTGCCTCTCACAACCCCTGAAGAAGACAGGGGTTCCGAACTCCTAAGGTACTTTCCTGAATTAAAAACTATTAAAAAACAGGCAGGCCAAGAGGAAGGAGCAAGGCTCTACGGGGGAGCGAAAGCAGTGGGGCCTTTTACGGGTTTTAAAACACTCGAAGCTCCTGATGCGGAACAGAAAGCAGCACCAGTTTTCACAGGATTCAAGACCTTCGAACAGCCTAAATAAACAGATAAAAAACGCTTGGTTTATACTGGTCTTACAACGACCAGCCTTAAGGAAGGCGGTACTTAGGGAATCGCAATGACTGCCACGCCTACTGCTTCCTCTTTCAGCAACAAGTACGGTGACTTCATTCGGAAGGCAGGTTCTAAGTTTGGCCTAGGTGATCTGACTTCACTGTTTGCCGACGAAGAAGGGGAAGGTACTGGTTCGCTCGAAGGCTTCGCCCCATCGTTTAAGGTCCAAACCCTTTTAAAGGGAAGACCTAGTTCTTTAACTTATACAACGCCAAGGACTCAGACAAGAATTGCTGAGTTCAGCCTCACGCCGGAAGGCAGTGGCTCCACGGTCGGCTCTGTTACTGATACAACTTCCGGTGGCGTTGTCGGAGGTGGTACAACCGGAGGCGCGGCCATGGAGCCCGAACCCGAACCCGTCGAAGAAAAAGCAAAGAAATTACTTAGCGAATTCATCGGGCCTATGGGCACTTCAGGCTCCATCGGAGCCATGGGTGTGGGCCGAGCTCAGGAGTACGGCTATAGCAACGAAGATATCAAGCGTATGGCTCAAGAAGAGGGCTTAACTTTCGGTGAGCAGGCTGCTAAGGGTTTAGGCATTCAAACTACTATGCCGAGCTACACGGGCTCAGGAGCGACGAGTGGTGCACTGGGTATGGCAGCAGTTGATCGAGCACGCCAAGCTGGTTTAGCTGATGAAGCGATCAGGTCCTTAGCGCAACAGCAGGGTCTGACGTTCGGAACACAGGCCGCACAAGCGCTTAATGTGGGTCCTTCTATGACCTATCAGGCACCTGCTCCCGCAGCGGCTGCTCCCACAGAAGCCAAAGGTATTGCCGCTTTTGCGAAGGACTCGGGTTCGGGCGGCATCGGTCTGGCTGGCCTCCAAAGGGCTGCAGAGGCGAAGGGTATCTCTCTGGAACAAGCCGCTCGAAGGGCTGAAAAACAAGGCCTAACCTTGGGTGGCGCCGCTCGTAAATACCTGTAAACTATTCAGGAAAATAAGAGAGTCACCATGGCGAGCGTAAACACACTTCTGTGCTTTGCAGGACCTCATGCAGAGCCAAACTCAATCGGTCTTGCCGCAGTCAATCGGGCGCGTATGGCTGGTTTGAGCGACGATCAGATCCGTGGAATGATCTCCGCTGAGGACCTCGTCGTTGGTGAGAAGGCAAAGAAAGAATTAGCTTTGATTTGATTATTGAAATTTGATTTGAGGCTAATCTAATTACAGCCTCAGAAGATAAATGAAAATCCTTCAACGTCTTTTAGAAGGTCGCTTAGGGGTATGGCTTCGGCTGTACCCCGTTTTTGCGGCAAACGAGGAAGATCGCCGACGTATTATCGAAGCAGCTAAGGCGTTCCAGCCTAATGACATTTATTAGCTACTGTCTGTCTGTAAGCAGGGGAGACAAAGAGCTTGAGATCGCTCTAACGGCTAACGATGCAGGCCACGCGCAGGCTCAGGCTTCAGACATTTCAAGAGCATTAAGAGCAGATACCTTCTCACTCACTTACAAAAACATAAACGACACAGCTTTATCCGAGTTGTTTAGACGTTTAGCTGTGAGTGAGTTCAGCCATATTGAGTGCGAGCCTTGGGAAGGTAAATACTCAAATGGATCACCAATCATATACGCACTGAGTACGAAGTATTATGTGCGTCCCATGATACTAGATTATCTTGAAATCAATAAAGACGGATGTGTTCGCCCGTCTTGCGGGAACCGATATTGCATCAACCCCTACCACAATTCTTACAAAAAAATGAAGGCTTCAAAGCTAGGCGACGCTGACATCAATTTGGCCTTAGCCTTCTCAAGTCGTGGCGTCCCTGTAAAGGAGATCGCCAAGGCACTCAAGGTACACCGCTCAACGATCTACCGAACGTTAAACCGTGAACATTTTCACTCTCGGTCTACGCATCACTGATGCAGCAGACATTGACGAAAACAAAGTCGTACACGTCTTAGCTGAGTCTCTACCTTCAAGCGATCGTCGGGTCGCTACAAAGGTCCAGCTTTCGATGAAGCAGGATCACTACGTCGGAAAGCTCCTCACGGCGCTTGAAGAGAAGCAAACTGTATTGGCTATAGGCCCAACGAAAACTACACCAGACGGTGTACTTCAGATGCAGCCGATGCTCATCGTAACCAAGGAGAACTGGGACGACCTGCTGGCAGTAAATCTGTTTGTTTCCACGGGTGGTCTCGGACCTGCTACCGAAGAAACTCAACTAGGGGACAACACCGTCACCAACCGTTCTCTCGCTTGGCAGGATGAAAAAGGAGAGACCTCCTGGTTCAAACTGACTGCGTGGGACAGCCTCTCAACCCAACTTGCTGAGCTCTCTCCCGGTACTCCCACAATCGCGGTAGGTCGGGTAAGCACTTCCGAAAAAGAAGATCGTAAGTACCTTAACTACGGAGTAGAGAAAATTCTCTACCTGCCCCGCAGCAAGAAAGCTGCTCCCGCCAAGGCGGCTGATCCTGATAAAGGTAAGGTCTCCACGGCTGCTCTCGGTTCACTGGACTTCTCTCTCTAATCTACGGTCATGGTTTTTATCGCTGGTAAATTTTCGGCTGATGAAATTCTTTGTCAGATCCCGCCGCACACGCTTCGCATCGACCTTCAGGCTCGTCGTTGGAAATCCGATACTGATCCTGACGCGGCCATCACCGACTCGAACGACAATGGGATACCCATTGAGTTCATCCTTCTTGGGTTCACCCCGTATTTCGGTAACCTCGGTATGCGATCGCACGAGGAGTTTATTCGTATTAGTTACATTGGTGTCACACCTTCTCATCGTCTGCTTCCTCCACGCTGTGTCTGCACTAGCATCATCAGCGGTAAGTCGAGCCAGAAGAACTTTATTTCGTACTTCCAGACGCTCTACAACAACCGGATTAACGTTGGTGAGGTGATCACATCGACTAAATTCGTTCAGAAGTCCTTCAACGAGAGGGACCCTATGACGGGTGCAGACGGTGCCAAAATCAATTACAACGCTCTGGAATTCAAGGACCGCCCCGCTCAGAATGATGATGAGCGCAAGCTTATCGAAGACATTTCGGCGTGGCTCGAGGGTGGTTCAGGAGACCTGGTGGCATCTGCTCTACGAAGTGGTATCCCCGGCTCTAATCTGGTTGAGCTTCCTCTGGGCGAAGACCACGGGGCGATTAAAGAGGCTTTCATGGAAGCCAACCCCAAACGACTAGAGGGCGCGGCTCCTGCTGGACTCGCCTCTCTGCCTGCTGGTGCTGGTACGCCGGGTGCAAAAACCGAGGAATCGGAACCGCCCACTGCTAAGAAAGCAGCTCCGAAGAAGGACCTCAGTGAGGAGCAGAAGGCAGCTCTCAAAGCAGCCGGTCTAGACTTCTAACACAAGAGGATGAGTCAAAGAGGGAGCGTTTAGGCGCTCCTTTTTTTTGTGCCTACAGATCCAGTAAGTCACCGAAGGAAGGCAAGTGTACTCCATAACTCACACAGTACTTTATAATGTTCTCAAGGATTTTGCCGCGAATCAGATAGTTTGCATATACAATTCCAAGGACCTCTCGCGCCTCCTGAGGGCTCAGCTTCTCAAGCCCATCCAGAAAAGCACGGTGAGTGAAACTCTGTTCAAGAGTTAGGTGCGACTTAAGCTTATTTAGTAATTCTTCAGTCATGTCCAGCTTTTACACCGTACCTCGGTATATTTTCGATCCTATCGGGAATTCTGGGCTTATCGACGGTGTGATCCTCCTGCCCTGCGACTTTAACGGGCAGCTAGAAAAACAGATAAGACGAACAGGACTAAGCGACATCGTGACAAACGACAACGAAGAAAATCTTGTAGATCTTGACTGGTGGGTGGCGCAAAAAGACCAAGCTGACTGGGTTATAGCAATCACACAAGGTATGAAGGACTACACAAAATGGATAACAGAGTGTGGGTTACAGGCAGCTAGAAAAGGTGTGTGCATACTAGATCGATTAACATTCTTAGAGCCCACGCGGGCACGAGAAGATTTCTTACAGGACTCTTCTCTCACAAACATTAAGATCTTGAGCCCAAGGCCTTCATTCCGTGCGGATGGTACTACAGCAAAAGATCCTGTGACTTCAGCGTGGTTTGTCTTTCAAAAGCCAGGTGCAGCAGCTGTAAATACACAGATAGATTTCGAAGTAGGCTGGCACCGCCCTCAAGACCTTAAATTGTGAGCAAGCGTCTGTACAAGCAGCTCGACAACTTAATTGAGCTCCAGAAAGAACAGAACGTACTGCTAGATAAAATCAGTGCGTTGCTTGTAAGTCAACAGCTGCTTACTGAGTGCGTTGACTATCAGGGTAACGTTCGTAGCCCTGAAGAGTGCGCAGACATCACAATCGAGGGTTTCTCCGCAGCTCTGTGTCTCATGTCGGAGATGGAGCAACGCAACAGAGCCTATCAGTATCAAAAACAAGAATTCTTCCTGGACGATGAAGATGATGAAGATGAAGATGATAATGACGGAACTATAATCTCAAGTTCGTTCTAAGCTAATGGGGAATTGACACTTTTATTGTGTCCGATACACGAGTAACGGTTAACGGTTTAAGGCACTACGTTTGTAATGGCGTCCCCAAGCCACTACCTTCTGTAACCTCAATCCTGAGCGCCACGCAGACTGAGGCTACACGAGCAAAACTTGCTCATTGGAACGCCTTAAATCCTGGCGCAGCAGACGCCGCTGCTACTAGAGGAACGTGGATACACAACAGTGTTGAAGATTACTTGAGGGGGCTTCGTGTTATCCCGTCCGAGCAATACAAGCCTTACTGGGACGGGGTGCCTGAACTACTAGATGATCTTCTTGAAGGAGGTCGCGTTCTCTGGTCTGAGAAACCTTTCAATCAACCACGCTGGGCAAAGTACGTAGGTGATGACGGCGTAGGTCGGATTCACTATTACGACGAAAAGACTGGGCACGGCTACGCAGGTTGCTGTGACTTGATCTACATGAACTCGAACGCTGAGATCATCTTGGCTGACTTCAAGACCAGCAACGGACCTTACTCAGCTCGGTTTCCAAATAAAAACCACAACATCGACGAAAAGACTAAGAAAGCTTTGATCTCGGGCGTATTTAAAACAAAGAAGACAAGGCTCCAACTTGCTGCTTATAAAGCTGCTGCGGAAGCTTGTTTAGGAATTAAAATCGATAAGACTCAAATTATTGTTACGACAGCTATTAAAGAATTCAACACGCAAATATTCACCTTCGGACCTGAGGAGGTTGAAAAAGACGAAGTAAGTTGGTTCGAAGTTGTTAAACAGTACTACGAGTTAAATCCGGCGAAGTAGAATCAGGTCCGCCAGACCGGCGCCCAGGAAAGGGTTCTTCACTTTTTCTTAGGGTCCAAACCCCGGAAAACACGCCATACTAGAGACGCTCAGCGACATCCCATGAAGTTCATTTGCTCTGTAAACCTCGGGGTTGTCCCTCACCTGCACCCTGAGCTGGGCAAAATCGCTGACGGCGGCAACTTCGCGGCATTTAACTCTGGCTGGGATTCCTGCGAATTGGCCACGGGTGAGCTAGCGGAAATTCTGGGTCGCCAGGCAGGTCTCTGCGCGTGGCATCTACAAGACGGAAAACGTCAAAAAAACTCAACAGGAGTTATCCAAGCTGGCTTAATAATTGTCGATATCGATAATCAGGCTGATCATAAAGATCAGGGTGGTAACAAAGTACAAAAGCAAGAATTAACTGTAGAACAAGCTCTAGAGCTTGATATCTGTAAAAAGTACCTGACCCTTGGTTATTACTCTCCTTCTACGAAAGACGGTTGGCCTAGGTTTCGCCTGGTCTTTGGCTTAGAGAAGCCAGTCATCAACGCTTCCTTTTACCAGTGGTTCTGTAAACAGATTTATGCCCAGATTCCTGGGTCTGACGTCAGGGCCACGACGGTTCCGAATCTCTTCTACGGGCCTAAGAACCAGGACGCAATCTTTGCACAACCTGGTCGGTTCATACCTATTGAAAAGATTGACGAAGCAGTCCGCGCGTTTGCGTCCCTCCCTCCAGACGAAACAGATTCAGGGGACCCAGCTGAGTACCTAACTAAGACAACCATCCGTGAAAACGGTATGGACCTCGAGCGCTTAGTCTCAAACACTGTACGCTCCGTCTTGGATGGGGAGGAAGTAGGCGACCGCAGCTCGACGATGGCTGCCGTTTTTAAGGAGTTGCTTGGATGGGCAAACTGGTGCTCGGCAAATGAGGTAGCTCTGTGCGTTGAGCCATTGACGCTAGCACACCGTGCGTTCTATAATATCTATGGCTATCCGCACGACATCGATGGAAAATTCGATCGCATCCTTAACTCCATTCGAAATCCAGAGGAATTACAGCCTGCAGTCTCCCTAGCTTCAGAACTGGGTGAGCTCGGTACGTGGAAGAAGATCAGGCGTATCAGTCGGTCTGTCTTCGACACACACGCTTCGTTCGAGGTTAAGGAGGCTCTAGCTCAAGCAAAACGAGATGTGGCCGTAAACGCTGTGCTCGATATGTCTGAGTTTGATCTGAGTTCTTCCTCTGAACAAAAAACAACATCAAAATCAACAACAAAAACAAAAGACGTGAACACACCATCAACTCCCACGCAGCTCGTCAACCTCCAAGGAGGTACAAAAAACAGAGAGTTTTCGGAAAATGACGTTGCAGATATCATCGTCACGAACCAGGGAGATCAGTTTATATACGACAGTTACTTAGATCAGTTCTACCACTACGACGAAGATCAAGATATTTGGTACCACCAAGATGAACAACACATCAAACGCAGGATCGTAAAAGCACTAGACTCATTTGTTACCGCAGGTGTGTTGTCGAAGTACAACGCAGCTATGATAAATAGCGTCTTTTCGATCCTGAAGGCAAAACTCCTTAAGTCTGCAGACGGAGGTCGCCGCAGTATCTGGACGAAATCACGAGGCTATATCCCTTTTAGGAACGGGGTTCTTGACACAACTACGTTGGAGTTCGAGGAAGGCAGGAGGAAGGAGCTCTATCTCCGCCATAAGCTCCCTTATGAATACGACGCCAAAGCGCAATGCCCTGAGTTCATGCGCTGGATCACTTCTGCACTAGATAAAGGACAAGAAATTCTGATTCAAGCATTTGCTCGCGCTCTGTTAACCGGTTACACGGCAGGTGAGAGATTCCTGCACCTCGTAGGTCCTGGTGGCACGGGCAAATCGACGATGCAACAGCTGATGGTTGCACTGGCCGGCTTCCACGGCACTCACACGTCGAGTCTCGAAGTTATCGAGACTAATAAGTTTGAGAGCTACAACCTGATCGGCAAGAAGCTCTTGCTGTTGACGGACGAATCAAACTACAACCGTCGAATGGACGTTTTGAAAAAGCTGACGTCTGCTTCCGATACCCTTCGTGCTGAAAGAAAGTACGGGAAAGAGATCATAAGCTTTAAGCCAGAATGTTTAGTTTGTATAGCTAGTAACGAACACATCACATCAAACGACTCCAGTAGCGGTCTGGAGCGTAGGCGACTGACTATCCTCATGGATAAAGTCGTAGACCCGAGTCTCCGCAAGGAATTAATTAGTGTCTTCGACGATCGCATCGAAGGCGCTTTCGTTCCTGAGATGAGTGGCATTGTCACCTGGGCTCTCTCAATGCCCTACGCCACCATGAAAGACGTGCTAGCTAACCCGACTAAACACGTCCCGTCCCTAAACCGCACGAACATCGAGGCTCTCCTATTCAATAATCAGTTCGTTGCGTGGCTCCACGATTGCTGCCTTTACGCTCCAAACAGCGTTACGCCTGTTGGCCAAGGGGCGCGGAAGCCAAATACTGACGAGGCCGAGAAAGGAATGTATGTGGCCAATGCTTATGGTGCTTTATATCCCAGTTACGCAAACTTCTGTAAGGCTTGCGGATACAAGCCCGCCGCAAAGCACCGTTTCGTAGAGCGTACTAAGGAAGCTTTAACGAATATCTTGAAGCTACCGAACGTAAAAGTAGTGTTAAACGATGGGATCCCCGGTATAAAAGGGCTCCGCATCAAAGCTTTTGACCTACAATCCGATCGTGCAGCAAAAGGCCCTGATCGACTCCCCTCTCCAGTGGAGTTTGCCCAGGACATCAACAACACTCGCTGGGAAACAGCTTTCCAGAAACATGATCCGGTTAAATCCTAATCTTGCGTTGGCAGTAGCGGCCTCTGCCGCTGTTGGTATCACCACGGCTGCTGTGGCTCCGCAGTTTGTAGGGGCGTCGCTTGCTTTTGCTGGCGGTCTTATCGGAGGTGCTGGTATTGGACGCGAGCGTGCTCTGCGCCAAAAACACAACGAAGAGACTGCGGCACGAGTTACTGCCTGCTTCTCTACGCTTTACGAAACGAATCGAGGAGTGATCGATCCCATCCAGCTTGGGGTGCTCGCCAATATCCCTCCTCAACGTGTACACGACTTTTTATGCGACTTAGCTGAAAGCACGAACGGTCAAAAAATTACAGTCAAACAAGGTGGCGGAGTTATCTTCGCGTTCCCGCACTCGCAATCTGCCTTGGATGAACTGACCTTCAACGCACGTAAATGGGCAGAGGCTCAGACACAGCAATTAAGTGCTGAGCTAAATCAACATAAACAGGCTTTGCAATACTTGCAGTTGCAGCAAGCGGCGTCCACGCTGCCAAAAACTCCTGCTCCAATCCAAGAACCGAGCCCTTGGGAGAACGTCAATCCGTAAACAGCCGTGACTGAATCAAAAACTAGAGGGCTCTCCTCGGATAGTTACGCAGTCGTGAAGGCTGCTCATGATTTGGATTGGACAAACACTAAGGCGATTGCAGCTGTACTACGCACAGTGGCGTTTCGTTTAAGCTTCGGTCACGCCACGGGGTCTGGTGTTATCGATGAAGACGATCTACGAGCTTTGGCTGATGAAATCGAAGGTACAAAGTAAATCTACACACTACGAGGTTCAACAATGATTCAAGAACATTCGATTACTCCGCCGCCTGAGTTAATACGCAAGTGGAATGAAGAAGCCCAGTAGTCAGACCCACTAATCAGGTAAAAGCTCTGCTCATCACAGGGAATCTGCGGTCAAACCAATCCCAATCCGTATCTGTTGCAGGCTTCCCAGAAAGCCTTTGGACGTAGTTTTCTAGAAGTTGATTTCTGGCTGCCGGTCTGGCGCTTTCCTTGCGTTTGCCTTGGAGAACACTCTGGGATTTTGTGCTGGACACAGGTGCTTTCGTCTCGGCAGCTTTCGTGGTTTGTGCAGCAAGCCGAGGGATATCTAAACCAGCGGTAAACTGAGTGGACTGCTGAGCAGGTGTTGCAGTCACATCAACATAAGAAGTACCTTCAGGAGCGCGATAACCTTCTTCAGGTGCACGAGTGCTAGCAGGTAAAACCCAGGTTTCGCGGGGCTTACCTTGGAGCATATTAATAACTTGCTGACTTGTCATCGGACCACCAGCAAAGAAAACACCTTTGCCGGCTTCGCCCACGCCTTCCTGACCAGGCATAAATACTGGTCGGAACGCGTAATTCATGCCAGAGCCAAAGTCAGTCGCAGTGCCTCCAGCAAACTGACCTCCAGGACCTTTGATTGCGGTTTCAACTCGCGCGCCAATATCCATCCCTTGTTTGCGTAGCTCTTCTACACCTGCTCGAATTTCCGGTTCGGTCAATCCTGCTTCCTGCGCACGCATATAGGCTCCAGCGCCGAAGCCGCCGGGCGCCGCATATTGAGCGAGTGCTCCAGTGTAAGAAGGAGTCTTTGGTTGAGCAGCAGGGGCGGAAACCTGACTGGCGAGACGCTCAACACGCTTAGGTGCTAAGCCAGTCTTAGCTGCCACACGCTCCTGCGACTTACCTGCTTCCAGCATCCGCTGAGCTTTAGCTTTAGCTTGCTGCCTCTGATTGTCAGCCACAACTATTTCTAAGACTTAACTCTATGTTACCAATAAAGAAGATACAAAGCTGAATTACTGAGGTAGGTAACGCAGAAAGTCCCAACCTTTAAGAGAAGGATCCCCAGATTCTTTTACAGCCTTAACAACCGTAGGCAGTTCACGAGCGAGTCGATAACCGATAGAGCGTGCGATCTGCCGATGCTCTTTTTGAGTGTCGTCTTTACCCCGTAAACCTACATAGTGGATAAAACTCCTGACGGTTCCACTCATGTGCATACGGGTAGGTGTATACAACGGAAGAATATTCCTTGCGCATTCACGAGCCACGCCTGCTTCGAGCATCTCGTTATAGAGCCCTTGGATTTGACTATCGACAATTTCCAACCGCTCCCAGAACGATTCGCACAGATAAACAGGCAGACGGTCGACGCTGCTCTGCCGATTCTTAGACGCTTGGAAGCGAAGCTCGAACTGAAAGGGCTTCTCTTCGAGTTCTAAGGTTTCGCTAGGAGCACAATAACGCTGACTCAGCTCCTGAAATACGAAGCTCCTGTGCCTCAAAACTTGAGGCGATATCGCCCTAGTTGTCGAGATCTCAAAACTGGCAGACGCTTGCTCAAAAACAGACCAGTGTCCGTGTTTGATGCAATAAACTAAAAGCTTCTCGTAATCCTCACGATCAGGGTCTTTAGTAGAGACCCTGGCGTGTCTTGCAATTACTTTCTCCGCATCTGGCGTGATCCAATCCAGATCAGCAGTATGCAGTTGCATCAGCTACGGGGAAAAGTTTGAGAATACCGCAATCTAGCAGTAATCTCACTCGGGTTCGAGACCATGCGCGCAATATCTTTAGGGCCATAACCTAAGCGCATACCCGCCATGCGCAGGTTATCAGCTTGTGCGTGCATCATTTGGCAGGCTTCACTGGAAGTTGAAGGGGCAGTGTTCCACCAGTGTTATAGCTCTGGGGAAGCATCGCCATGGTGGGGTCAGGCGCATTCAAGAAATTCTGTTGAGGTAGTGATGTAAGAATCTTCAGTTGATTGCGTAGCTCTGGATTAAGGGTGTTCTGGGTTTTCACCAGATATTCGCCCTTGCTGAGATCAGCGGCACGCTCGGGGATAACTAAGTTATCTCGGTGGTTGTACCCAGCAGGCCCTGTCAACTGCTGGCTCGGTACGATATTGCTGGCCTGAACATCCGTAGGACCCACGGGCTCACGTGCGTACTCACCCCGATCACGCTGGTACTGGGAGTACACTCGATTGACATTGTCGAGCTGAGTTGCACGATTCAGCTCAATCATCTCAGGGGTGTTCTGGTAAAGAGCAGGAACACCTGTTGCAGGACTACCGAGAGGCTTCACTCGACCTGCCATAGGGCCGAGACCGCCTGGGCGCTGCAGGAAGTTTTGTCCGTTCATAGATTTATCTTAGCTCAATCGGGGTTTCTAGTTCTATTTCTAGAAGCGTCAATAGCTCTCAGATTGGAGGGAGAATTATTATGAGGATTTCCGTCTTTGTGGTCGACGTCCTTACCATCGCCCTTACGGACCCTACCATTGCGTTCCATAAAGCGCCGAGCTTTATTACGCGCAGCACGGCGCTTCTTTACTTTCTCTGTACCATCATAATTCTCATATTCTTTTTTATAATCTCTCTTATACGCCATCAGCTTACTAAGTTTTTACAATTCTAACCCAGCTACAAAAAGGTCAGACACGCTAAGTCCACGTTGGGCTACCGCGTGGCGGCAAAACTCAGTGATATCAGCTTGAAATCGCTGAAACAAGCCGGTATAACAACCAGTACCCGGAGCATAAAAATCATACAAAGCATCTAAAAAGTCCGCTTTGCTCTGCTCGTCATGAACACTCCAGTTTTCAAGGATTTTCTGGTAGTCGAACTGAGCAGCCGGCATGGGAGCTACGTTGGGGCTCACACTCTAGCTCACTTAGCCAGAATCACCCATCCCGATTTCGACCCCTCTACCAGGAATCTGGGTCCTAGGTTTTCCTTGGAATACAGCCTGTACTTACCGTCAGTAGATACGTAGTTTCCATTGACAAGATCAAGATCCCCAAAAGGATCATGGATCCAAAGTTTAGTCTTATCTGCGGTTACCCCCACGCAGCAGATCCAATGACCCCCACCCACTGGGTTAGAGACGGGTCCTTTATGCAGAATACCCATAGGTACAGGGATGCCCCTTTGAAGCTGGTGCTCGATCAGATCCCAGTCGGCGTTCTGAACAAATCGCGCATCGACGCCAAAGTGCTTAAGTGTTTCCAACTGAGCTGAGGCTTCAGTAGTGTCTCCATACTTATAAACTTCATTAATGTATTCATCGTCTCCTTCGATTGCGTCTGGGTCGACGCCAGCAAGCAGCATGGCACAGCTACTACTGAAGCAGGTGCGCATAGGGTCCTTCTTATTATCGCGTTGCGAAAAATAAGGAATAACTAACTTAATCTCATTATCTAAAGACGGTGCTTTTTCCTGCGTCTTAGTGTCGTTGATAATTTTCCAGTGATCTGGGTAAAACCACCATTCCTGCTCCGGTTTCTGCTCCAGAATGACGCGCTGATGGGTCTCGCCTGCGTAGATCCGAATTTCGTTCCACTGCCACGCGCTGCCTTTCGGAACAAACAGCTTGTCTTCTGGGGCTAGAGAAGATGAATCAACAGGACGTCGCTTAAGCCAAGTATCACGCTCAGCCAGTATGGATTTAGCCAAGAGAGGGTGCTTAACTTTCTCTAAGAATAACTTTTTCTCCTCGTCGCGACGACGAACTAGACCGGGTACGGGTTTATCGTCACCTGCCTTAACCCAGCGAGAAAATTCTGCTGCTACGACGCTCCGCTCGGCTCCGTGGTTTAAAAGCCTTAGAAGCGTACTGTTAACGAAGGCGGTAGGTCCGATGTTGAATGTAAAAGAGACTAAAGCGTCATACTCATTCTGATTAATTTTTACAGTCACAAAGCTACTTACAGTCTGCTGAGCACTTTCGGTGTCGCGCCACAGCAGTTCTTCTGCTTTTTCTTCGGTTATTCGCAGACCGGATTTGACATCATCACCGGTATGCCCATAGCCAATAGTTAGAACACCGGCTGGGCAAATATACGCAGTTAAACGAAGACCTTCGAACTTTTTAATTAAATCTATGCCGTTCTGTGAGACGCGCATCAGTCGAATCCTGCCTTTAATAGTCTGGCAGAACCCGACTGAATTAAACGCGAATATTTAGTTAAACGACGTAAGCCTGAATGCGATATTCAGTTTCGCTGCGACCTTTACGGTACACATAAACAGTCGCTGTCTCACTAGAGCTGACGTTGTAAGCAATACCTGCTCCAGAACGACGAGTCATCTTCGGAGCTTCAACTTCGCCGACCAGCGTCCCGTCGTTCTTATAAACAGCAAACCCCGAAACACCAAACGCTTCTGCGTCTAAAGCGACTGTGCCGACACCAGTAGCTCCATAAGTAATTTCATATACATCAGCAAGGCCTAAGCCGCCATCACCAGCAAATGACCGATAGCTGTTTACAGTTACGTTCAGTCCGTTGTCGGTGCGCAGCTGCCCAAAACGGGTGATGCCCACGGGGGCGGCACCTAACTCACGATTGAAAGTAGCCTCGGCCATGGCTAGATTAAAACCACTTCGATATAAAGATTCTAAGTTATGTACAACAAGATAAACGCGCTGATTTACGAGCTGATTACTTTTTTATGCAGGTTCTACCCTCTGAAGAGAAAACCATGGATTCGACAAATTCTTGACTACTGTTTAGAGGATTGGGCTGCATTTAGAGCTGAAGTAGCTATTAAGGACGTCGACAAGCAGGTCGAAGCTCTCCACGCGGAGTGGGATAAGCAAGAAGAAATTAAAAGAAAACCCGTATATAGCGAACTGCCTTCAGATGGCTCAAAGGCTCAAGAACTACTAGGTGGCGAAATGCGACTTAGCGCTCCTTGGACTGTCGATAAGCGCGAGCTTTCCGACTAGCTCGTTTAGCCACTTCGGTATTCTCTACGTGAGTATTAACCGGCTTACCTTGCGTAGCTCGTTTTTTCTTTTCGTCTGTGGCGCGACGCTCCTCAGCAGACATGGCCGCCCACGCTGATTTAGGGAGGTATCTCTCTGTGCGGCCCTTCTCGCGAGCTAAGTCAGCCATCAGATTCGTCTTCCTCGTAAAGGGGACAAGGTTCTTCGAAAAGCACGGAAATTTTCATCTCCTTTACTCGCTCTTCAAGCTCATCAAAGTCTTCCTCGTTCATTTATCTTTCTCATACTCTTCTCGTGTTTGCCAATCCTCCTTAGACCACTTGCTTAAGCGATTCTCGGAAGACTTCTTGCCTTCATATCGACCGCCGGCTTCTTTGTAGTACTTGGTGGCTAACTGCATAGCACGCGCGGAATGGCCCCCGAGCTTCTTACGGGCTTTAGCTTTGGCTCGAGCCCACTTAGCTGGATCTTTCTTCTTAGCTACTTCAGCCATCAGTCCCGGCCCTCCGTGTTACGTTCAAATTTACGCCCTTCTTTACGCTCCATCTTGTATTTTTTAGCGCGAGTCTTGGCCCGACTAGCCTTACTCATCTCTCCGCGACGAGCTCCTTTTTTAGTTGGTTCTTGCGTACCTTCTTTTAGGTCACCCGATTTTTGAAGCTGCTTAGTGGCAATCGCATAGGCCGAAGATTCACTCATCTTCGGGTTTTTCTTCATAATTGACTTAACAGCGTCGTCAAGTATCGCAGGCATAAAAAGACGAATGCTCTTAGAATTCTACTAGCTGAGGTAAAACCATGATTCATTATTTATCTGAAAACTGGGCTGAAGTCGCTGGCGTTTTAGCTGCGCTTCATGTGCTGGCTCTAGCTATCGTCAACGCCACGCCGACTCCTAAGGACGACGAGCTGTACGGCAAGCTGTACAAGGTTATCGAAGTTATTGCAGGTATCCTTACCAAAACCGCCAAGAAGTAATTCAAGCGGCTGCGCTAACTACTGGTAAGTAGACAGGCACCAAAGAAAGAAGATCGGGTTCTCGTTGGTTCACCCAACAAAGAATCCGATCTTCTCTATCTTGAGTCCAAAAGTCTTGAGCTCTAAACCACTCGAACCACGGCTGACTGGACTTCTCCAGGTTGCAAGCTCCGCAAGCAGCAATTAGGTTTGATTTAATCGTCGCGCCGCCCTTTGCCTTAGGAACGACGTGATCTAATGTCGTTGGCTTGGTTCTGCCGCAGTAGGCACAGCAGCCCCAGTCTTCAAGGATCTGCTTTCGGAATCGTTTTCTTGCAAACCTTTTCTGTAAACAGGTAAGGTCAAAAAGAAGATCCCGTTCGCTCACAAGTGTGAGTGCGGCTGACTATATTTTAATCGATATATGTGTTGAAAGTATTAAAAAACCCCTCGGATTTGAGGGGTTTTGGTTTGTTTAGGTTTGAGGGATCGAATTTAGAATTTGTTGAAGCTCGTCCACGGATGTAGCGGCTTCGATTTCAGCAGCGTAATCAGGGTATGTTTTAAGCATCCACTTTTTAGCCTGATCTAATGGTAAGGGCTGATATTCAAAAACTTCACGTACACAATAGGGGTAAGCTATAGTATTTGACCAACGATAAACATACAGAAAAGCTGAGTAGTTTGCGGTGTCCGGGTCTACGACTTTTTCCTCGAAGTAACCATTATCAGCTAACTCCTCTACGGAAGTAGACTCCGGGTCGAACCGAGTATTAACTCGGATCCAATCAGAATCGACCCAATTAGGCTCGGAAGAGGGATGATAAAACTGGTGCATGGCTAATCAAGAAAGCTAACTAAGACTACCTCAAGCAGGACGCGTGGGGAAGTCAGAGAGGTATACGTAGTAACTACCGATATTAGCTAAAGTCGTAAACTCAGAAATAAGTACAGACTCTGCCTCGTTGGGACCGCCAAATCGCGTAACTTTACCACCTGTGTCTAATCCTGAATTGAAGCCTCCGTAGTTTATCCATCGCCCCTCGCTAAAACTATAGGTATACACCATTCCTCGTGAACTAATAATCGTAAATTCACCAGTATCTGATGCAAGACACCTACCGCTATACGTAAAATAATATAACTGATTAGTAAACAGAAAAGGGGTATTGCTGAAGGTTGACCACGACAAGCCCCCGTCTGTGGAATATTGAAGGGATGGCGTTGAAAAATCATTTCTTATCAAGTATCGGCCATTTCTACTCATGGCGACTAAGTTATACCCAGAAACAAGAGTATCGCTACCTGTTCTAGAAGTTCTATACTGATACCCTAAGTTGCTTAGATTTCCTGAATAATAACGACCGGAATAAGAACTATAGTTATTTCCCGCAAGATTCGGTCTATCCATAGCCGGGCTCTGAGCAGAAAAACTTGTTCCATCCGTTGTGAAATAAGAACCTCCGCCAGTGCCTACTATAAAATTGGTACCGTCATACCAAGCCCCCGAAGTTTCATTGCCGACCAAAGTGTTCCAACCACCGGAAGAAAACCCTAGGTCTGTAAAGTTTGCGCCGTAATCTGTGCTTTGAAAAAGGTTGCTATTAGGTCCCGTTACATGTGAAGACATTATCGCACCATTAATTGGATTAATGAACATATCTACAATTGATTGTGAGCCGGCAGTTTTCTGGTTATTTGCAGTTACTCTCGTTTGTCCAGTAAGTGCATCAAAGTAATGATAGTATACAGGAACAGAGTTACTGCTGTTATAAGCATAATCATCTCGATAAAAAAGATACCTAGGCTTATCTTTAACCTCTATCCCGAAACACTGCATAATAACAGTTGGACTGTCTCCGCTGTTACGAAATAACGCACGACTCCTGTAGAGTAGTCCGGGGCTACCTCCTATATAACCGTTTGCGTCAAACTGAGAAAACGTGCTCATTAGTAGACTCGCCACCCACGCGTAGAATCAGTATAAACCAAAGTTACTGTTCTAGGAGCAAGATCTATTCTCATATTCCTATTCTCGCTCATTATCGGCTGTTGATTGCCTGAAACAACGGTATCGGTGAATGGTCCCGTAACGTCGACTGTAACCTCAGACCCTTGGGCAGGAGAGCTAGGTAACGTCAAAAGAACACCAGAATTAAGAACGGCACAGCGTTCACGATTCACTAAAATTTTATTTGTAGACGTAGTCGTGTATGTATAACTACTCGAAGATAGGGCTAGCTCAATCGCAGCGTTACCCGAGGCTTGTGCGGTAGCGCTTTGAGTTAATGCTTGGTTAGCCGTACCGTTAGCTTGAACGGCTAATGCGATTCCTGCGTTACCGCTCGCCTGCGCAACAGCTGCCGCGCTCAACGCAGCATTGCCCGACGCAAGAGCCGTCAGACCGATACTAATCCCTGCATTACCCGAAGCTAAAGCAGTACTAGCGCTCGACTGAGCCGAAACACCGGAAGCTAACGCTCGGTCAGCTACATCTAAAGCAGCGACACCAGAAGCAAAAGCTACACCGTCTAAACCAATAGAAGAATCATCCCCGGTACCGACGAAGATAATCCCGCTTGGGTTAGGTGCTAACCGGACATCTACGCGCCTATCTTGACTGACGTTACCACCGCCGATTAAACCGCTACCAGCGGTCAAAATACCAGCGGCGACTCCGACAACCGAGTCACCATCAGGTAACTCAGAAGTAGTACCGGAAACAATTACTAGCGGTCGCCGCGCGGTCATGCTTAACTACCTCTCGCTTAAGTATAACTCAGGGAACAAGAATGATGGGACTGTTGATCTCTAACTCTAATTGAGTAGTACTCACAGCAGTGCCCATAACCACGAGGGCTCCGTAACCATTGGTAGCTTCGACAGTACCTGACGCATTTGTCAGAGAAGTCACCTCACCCTTATAACGGGAGAGATAATACAGCTCACCAGGTGTAAGTGTAGATTCAGCTGTAATATTAGCTGCGCTTACAGTCGCAAGACTATCGAGGACAACAGTAACTGCAGCGTTCTGGAAAGCCGCCGCTTGCGTCAAACCAATAGTCTCGTGCTCGGCATTCGAAGCACCGGAGAAAGCAGTGGCTGGTACTGCCCACACGCCGCTCACAAAAACAGCTTCACCTTGGATCAGATCCTCAGAAGCCGTCAAAGAAGTCGTGCGCGCTGGGGTAGCGGAAGAAACACCGGCTCCGTTAACAAGCCAAACGCTGGTGCCGCCGGAGTCGAACGACGTATATTGCCGATTAAATAGGGCTCTATCCGTCATGTCCGTGCTTACAGAAGACCTCTGTTTATCTTAGATGATAAATATTTTAAAGCCCAGAGGCGCTAATAAAAGTAGGAAGGCCTCGCTCAATCTCGATCCCTGATGAGCTAATCGCGCGACCTACAGGAGTCAGGTAGGCGCCATCGTAACCACCAGAAACAACTGCGTTAATCCAGTTGGGGTAGTTGGCGATTTCACCTGAGGCGACAGCGACATACTGCATGTCTCCAGGAGACAGCCCACTAAAGGTCGCAACAAAAGCGTCGGACTCGATCTTTACAAAACCGCCGGCTGCTGCGGAATTAAGAGCCACGCCGACTGTTGTCGCTTGTGCCTGTGTCAGAGCACTAGCTTTAAATACGAGTCCGACAGAATTTACAAAAACAAAATCGTTAGCCGACACGCTATCGCCGGTAACAAGATAAAAACTCGCCACTCTTACACGTGTCGACTGCTAAGAAATTCTACTTCCCTTGTCCGCGATAAGGCTTCTTACCACGTCGCTCAGGTCTGGAGTTAACGCCATGCCCGATAGAGGTAGTTTTCGGCTTGGACTCGATTTTATTGAGTACGCCTTTGGGTTTAGACATCAATCGAACGTAATGCGGTACGAGTATAGGCTAGATATTGCTTCCGTCAAGACACATTATTCATAGTCAGGATAATAGAAGGGATATCAGGATGAGGAGGTGTCGTGGCGCCACTAACGGCTACTGCTCTTACATCTGTATCGTCAGTGTGCCAGTATATCTCTGCATACTCGTTGGTGTTCATAGAAAGGAAGAAGTTCCAAGCGGCCACTTGGCGCTCAGATGAACCTGCTACCACAATCGTCGTTGCGCTCCAGGGGACATCGACATTATTTTTCCTGAGCCAGATATCAACATCTTCTTTATTAGCGCTTGATTTCTCAAGTTGAGCTGAGAACTGGATATCGTAAACACCAGAGTTAGCTACCTGTAGCATCGTCCCGGATACAACTGATATCCCACGGGAATCGGCTGTGTTGTCGTAGCTAAAAGCGTTACCGCTGACGGCGGAATTAACTTGAGTAGTTGTGTCAAAAGCATTTAAGAAATATGTCTGATATACAGCTCCACTAGGTCCGGCGGCACCCGTTGCACCTGCTACGCCGGTAGGCCCCGTAGATCCTGCAGGTCCTGTAGGTCCTAGAGGTCCCGTAGCACCCACATACCCGGAGACTGCAACAGTAGAAGCGATACCACTTACCGCCGCGATGAATCCCGGAAGTTGCTCTAACGAATTTTGAACACCACTAAGGCTTATTTGTTTAGGTTGTGCAAGAGCTTGTTGCTCGTTGAGGTCTAGAACTAAGAATATATCCTCTTGTGTAACTTGACGAGTATCGTTTAAATCTACAAGAGATTGTGATAAACGATTAAAATCCAGAGCTTTATTTAAGTTCTTGCGAGCCATAGCTGCTCAGTAAGCGTTTACCTTATACAACTGTATCAAGGCCGAAGCGTGTACCAACCAGAATCGGATAAGTCAAAAAGATCACTAAAAATACGATCGTACCTTTTACCGCATGTCTCCAGGCTGTAGCGATCTCGGCTAATTTTTGCGATTTCTTTACGATCTAGATCGCCCACTTTATCTAAAGCATCAACCCAATCACCGAGTGTGTGGCATCGGTACCCAGTAACCCCTTCGACAACAGTTTCCGTAAATGCCCCGTAATCAACGGAAATTAAAGGAGTTCCGCAGAGCATGGCTTCCACGCCGCTGCCTCCAAAAGGTTCCGTAAAAACTGTAGGCATCAGTGCGGCTCTGGCATTCCGTAAAAAGGCTGAGCGCTCTTTACCGGAGATAGGCCCCAAATAAGTTATATTTTTGTGCTCCCAAGGAGAGGGATCACCCTGCCCGCACAGCAATATGGGCCATTTAGTGTGGTTAGCTAACTCCTTAATAGTATCAAGTCCTTTCATAGAGCATATTCGGCCTAAAAAGGCTAGATAAGTGCCTGGTTCATAAGACGGTTCCCACTCATCGATGTCAAAATAATTCGGCACAACCCACTCGTAATTAACACCGTTGCGCCCCTCTTTTCCTTGGTGGTAGTGCATCCATGCGTAGCTCTCATAGACGTGGAAAGCGTTTGACATGGTCGTCGGGTAACCGATACCGGTTTCTATGTGGCTATACCCGGAAAACAGCTCAACTAGGCGACTGTGAGCGTGTCCAAAGGGATGACAAATTATGTCTCCCTCCCGCAAACGACTTTGGAGGCGAGGGATTAACTTGGTTTCGAAAAGCTGGTGTCCCTCACTCCCGACCACGGCTACATCGCCATAAAAATCAGACTTACGGCGAGAACCGTAAAGATCGTCAAATTCTTTCTTACTAAGAATTTCTACGTGCTCCGAGGCTTCTGATTCGCTACCAAAGTTACTATATTCGATTACGTTATAACCTTGAGCTCTCATCATCTTGGAAAAGCGTAAAACTTTCCCAGTAAAAGCACAGTGACTGTAAGCTTGTGTGACTCTAGTATGGAATAAACCTATTAAATGAAGTGTAGGCTTGCCCAAGAGAGCTAAGTGTAATCTCGAGACTGAGTATAACCTTTAGAGCAAGCGCCAACCATAAGTCGCACCTGTATAAATAAACTCCGCAACACTATAGGCCCTATCCATCGTCATGTTCTCTGCAGCTCCCATAATGTTTTGTCCATTCCTGCCGATAACAGTATTGGTGAAATTATTCACGGACACGGCAGCTTGCCACCCGCTCGAGGGAGAGGAGGGCAGCGAAATAGTCAAAGAAGCTGCTGTAACGATACAGTACTCATCTTTAGCCAGAGTTTTACTACCGCTGGTAGTAGTAACGGAGTAACTTCCAGCTGAACCAGCAGGACCGGTGGCTCCAGTGGCACCGGTATTGCCCTGAGGGCCAGTAGCACCAGTAACACCAACGGGTCCAGTGGCTCCTGTAACACCGACAGGACCCTGAACACCAGTAGCACCAGTGACACCAACGGGTCCGGTTGCGCCAGTGACTCCAACAGGTCCAGTAGGTCCTGTCTCGCCAACAGGACCAGTAGCTCCGGTGACGCCAACAGGACCAGTAGCTCCGGTGACGCCAACAGGACCAGTAGCTCCGGTGACGCCTACAGGTCCAGTAGGGCCGGTCTCGCCAACAGGACCAGTAGCTCCGGTGACGCCCACGGGGCCGGTAGGCCCAGTCTCACCAACAGGGCCAGTAGCTCCGGTAACACCAACAGGACCAGTGGCTCCCGTAACGCCTACGGGGCCGGTAGGTCCAGTCTCACCAACAGGGCCTGTTGCACCTGTTACACCAACAGGACCGGTAGGCCCAGTTTCCCCGGTCGGACCCGTTGCACCAGTTACACCAACAGGACCCGTTGCGCCAGTTACACCAACAGGACCGGTCGCACCTGTTGCGCCGCCAGGATCACCTTGTGGTCCGGTTGCACCAGTTACACCAACTGGTCCAGTAGGACCGGTAGGACCACTAGGTCCAGTAGCACCATCTACACCAATAACACCAGAAGCGCCGGTCGCGCCAACCGGACCAGTAGCGCCTGTAGGGCCGCCGGGATCACCCTGGGGACCGGTTGCTCCACTCACGCCGATGGGGCCTGTAGCGCCAGTAGGTCCACTTGGACCGGTAGGACCGGTTACACCGATAGGACCGGTCTCACCGATAGGACCGGTAGCTCCTGAAGGACCTAAAGGACCTGTCGCACCAGTTGCACCAGTGGGACCAGTGGGGCCAGTTGCGCCACCAGGATCACCTTGTGGTCCGGTAGGGCCTGTAATACCACGCGGGCCAGTGGCTCCAATAGGGCCGGTTACACCAGTCGGTCCAGTCTCGCCGGCTGGGCCGGTAGCTCCGGTTGGACCTTCAACGCCAGTAGGACCAGTCGGACCGCCCGCCGGACCAGTAGGACCCTCGGGACCTGTAGCACCAGTTACGCCAACTCCGGTAGGACCAGTTGCACCGGCAGGACCTGTCGCACCAGTTGCTCCAGAAGGACCTCCAGACGGACCCGTCGCGCCAGCTGGACCAGTTGCGCCTGTCGCACCCTCGCCCGCAATATTAACAATCGAACCTGCAATATTTTTAGTCTGCAGCCTTGAATTAGTGACGTCGATTACGACTTCACCTAACTCGACGTCATTCGGATCGAAGACACCAGAGGGACTTGTTTTTAGGTAGACCTTGTTAGCCATCTTTAAATAGTCCCTCCACTTATTGTAATGTCAGCCCACTGAGAACCAGTCCAAACCTTAATTTGCTCAGTGCTGCTATCGAACCAGCCAGCGCCAGGAGCAGAAGGAGGCGGTGCGGCAGGACCGTAAGCAAAGCTCCGAGTAGATCCAGTTTCGTACCAGCCGCTAGTCGTTGCGTCATAGACAAACAAGTTGCCCATGAGGCTGTTAAACCACAGGCTTCCGTCACGGGGCGGCGCATTCAGACCTGCGCCAGACGGAGGAACCTCGCTCTTAAGGACGATTGCCTCAGCATTAGTCTGCGTCCACTCTCCGCTAGCGCCTGCGTAAACAAACAGACGTCCTTCGTTAGTGTCGAACCAGAGAGCGCCGGTAGTCTCAGGTGGAGCGTTGTCTTGAACGTAAACAGCAGACTGAACTCCGCTAATCGTGGCTAGCGAATTAATCTCAAGTCGGCCATCACTTAAGTAATCAAAGTCAATATAGGTACCAGCAACAAGAGCGCCAGAAACGACGACGCCGTAATCAACCTGAATAATGTCGTACGCGCCACTCGGCGTTAGATAAATACCTGAGCCTGCAACAACGCTCGAACCACCGCCACCACCTTGGATCCCGCTCATCGAAGCGTTGAGGTCCTCTAGTGCTCGGACGACGCCTTCGAAGTTATAGGGGTAACCGTAAGGGCAGCGAGTGTATGTAGTAGTTCCCACGACGCCGCTTACAGTTAGGAGAAGTTCGTCAATTACTTGGACAATACCCTCAAAGTTCTCAGTATGGAGAGCACGAGGGCGAGCGCCATGTAAAGGGCAGGGGGGAATATTGATCTCTGGCATTGGCTAGCAAAACCCCTCCCGTATTCTCCAGTTTAACTGAGGCAGATCAAATTCTACGCCTTTACACCATCCAGAGAAATTTTAAAAACGAGTTCACCGTCTCTCTCGTGTACAGCGAAACTCTCAGCTAACTTCCAGGCCGGAATACCGAGCACAGTAGCTCTGCGCCGCAAGTCTTCCCAAGTAATTTCTTCTACTGGCTGGACGGTAGTCTTCGACACAGTGCTCCTCCAGGTTTTATAAAGTCTATACCTTACTTAGAAATTATGTAAACCACGGGCTAGCCGTTACCCTGTGATCAGCGTCTGAAAAAATTCGCTCCAAAGACTTTTTCTAAAATCACGCCTTAACAACCAAACTGTTCATAGTCAGCGAAAGATAAGTTATTTGAGTCGTATTTAGATAAACGTATAGAGTTAGAGTCTTAGAAAACTACTAGGAAAACATTAAGGAGACGTCTTAAAAAACATAAAAACTCCAGTCTCAGCCCAGTCTCGTATTGGATTCCCTTTTAAAAGAAAGTATTATTTCTAAGGGGTTCTGCGCCTACTGCTCTTACGTGAGTTCTGTGCGCTCTGAAAACTCCATGCTTTCTTTATGTGCTCTGACGCACTTGCGGTGCTATGCTGCGCCCAGAATGCGACACTTGGCATCGCTATGAACCTACGGGCAGTAGCTTTACTAGGCGTACTCGACCTAGACGACCGGGACTTGGCTGAGCCCACCGGGGCTCCCGAGACGGTCGAGAGATTCGGACACTGGCACGTCGAGCACCACTCAGAGGTCTCTACGTGGAAGTGCCTGTGCGGTCGTTCCGAGCCCCTCTTGATCCCTGCGTCCTTCCGCAACCGGGTTCGGCTTCCTCATGATCTGGTGCAAGCCTGCGAGGTGTGTCGCAATGAGCTCGCTGCCTGTTCCAGCCGCGCAGCCCGCCTCCATGCCTGGCTGGAGAGGAACCGGCCTTTGATCGATAGGACAGAGCATCTGGAGTACCCCGAGGACAAGGGCTTTACCTACAGTGAGGACGATGGGCAGTCCACGCGGACTCGGCGCTTCGTCTACGAAGCCTTCTTTAAGACAAAACTAAGATCAGGTGACTTCGTGCGTTCCAGGTGCTCTAATCCATTCTGTATCAACCCATACCACTTATGTACCACCTCGACCCCGAATCAAAAAACGACACCGCAGATCGAGAAGCTCATCCATCACCTCCTAGAACTAGGTATCTCGGCCAAGGTCACGCAGAAGGTTTTACAGGAGAAGCACGGAATGAAATTATCACTTTCTACAATCCAAGGAATCAGGGCCGAATCCAGGCAATTACTCGTCACAGCGGTTTGATACTCGATCTACAGCAGATTATGCCTGCTAGTATTTCCGAGATTGCCGAAGTAGTCGGACAATCGACAAGTACCGTCCGCAATCACTTGAGGAAGCTGATCCAGCTAAACCTCGTCATCAAAACCTCTTTTGAGCAACACTCTCTTTATTGTCTAAATGGTTGTTACAACGTACACATCGCCCGCATACTCGCAGACGTCTTCAAGTGAACTGAAGCGCCCGTGCCTTTGGGAAGAAGAATTTAAGATTGAAAATCTTCCTGGCTGGATTTACACAGACAACCAGCCTCCTTCTAGTTACAAGGAGTGTGAAGCCAAAATCAGCTCGCTTGAGTACACGATCAAAGATATCGAGTTACAGATAGAGATCCGTGAGCTCGAACTTAAGACTGGTTCGAGTCGCCACAGCAACGCCTTCGACTATGAGAAATGGAAAGTGGGCGCACTGAAGGCGAAACAGACACATTACTACCTACTTAACGCATATAGTTACTGGATGATCAAGAACACTCCTACAGTGGTTGACACCGCCTCAAAGCTTGATAAGCTGATCGCGTTACTCATTGAGGATCCCTCCGACTTCGAGACAAAAGCCTCAGCACTCCTACAATAAACAAGTTATTACGTAACAAAGGCCGTAATAACACGAGGGGTGCTGTGTTCGTTTTAGCCTTTTCCGACCAGCAGTAATTCGCTCTGACTGCCCGGCGCCGGGTGATCAAGAGGAGCCTCTCATCTATTTAAATGGATCAAACTCTCAAAGAAATCAAAAGCATTCGAGAAGCTCTCTCAAGCATCGACATCTCTCTTCAGCTTTTAGTCGCTCAAAAAGAAGGTAGAGCTACAAGCGCTTTCGTCAGCAAGAAAGCAATCAGTGAACGACTAAATATTCCCTCGGTAGCAATCGACAAGCTAATTCACCAAGGAATCGCTTCCAAGGGTGAGTCTGGCCTTGTGGAGGGAAAACACTATTGCAAAGCAGACCCTGCTGAGCGAAACTCATCTAAGTTCTTGTACGACCCCCACGCGGTTATGAACGCCGCATGGAAAAACTTCACTTATGTCTAGTCTCTCCCGAGGCGCTAACGCGCTGATCAAAAATCTTTTCGGCGGCAACGAAACCGAACGCATGATTAGTGCCGGTGTCGTCCGTACGATCCTCTCAGACATCACGCGTCTCTATTTTGAGAATCGTGCGGCGCGAGGGGAAGGCATCCTGATCTTCAATCCAGAAGAACCAGAAAACTCAAAGTACCTCACGAAAAGAGACTTAGAAAACGATCTTGCGGTTGCGCAAGAAGGCATGGATGAAAAGTCAGAAGCTTTATTTGCGAAAGTGATTCAAGTGATTGAAAAGGAGTCAGAGGCTGATCTTGCGTTAGTTGCTATGGTCCAAGCTAACGAAATTGCTATCCACCTAATCGACCCTGTCGAGGCGAACAAAAAAGTTGATGAGCTTTCCAACAGTCTCATTCTCTGAAGAAGACTTCGTATCTCCTCCAGAGTTAGTAGCCACCACGGCTGCTTTCTTTGGAGGATCTATAGAACTAGATCCAGCATCCAGCGAGGAAGCTAACTCAGTCGTACAAGCTGATCGTTTTTTTAGTTGGCGGGAGAACGGGTTAATACAACCGTGGAAAGCTAAATCTGTTTATTTGTTTCCTCCTAGAAGCGTTCTGAACGGTAGCGATCAGCCGGAGAACAAGACTTTATTTTCTAAGAAACTTCGATTCAAGAAATCGGCTCAGCGAGTATGGCTTGAACTTGCTTACAACAAGTGGCTTCGTAACGAATTTGAAGAGGCCATAATCTTTTTAACCAGCTCCGAAGTGGCTCTGCTGGTTACTCAAAAGATAAACTTTGACTATCCATTATGTGTCTTGTCCTCTAGACCAAAACTATTAAAAGAAAAGACTTTAAAACCAGTGCAAGCTAAAGTCTTTGGTTTTATTTATTACTTACCACCTAGAACTAACTACGAAGAATCAATTAGAAATTTCTATAACTCTTATAGTACCCTGGGGCGGGTGTTTGTTTGATGGGATCCTGTGTATCCCACGAGTCGTCCGGCCCGTAGTTATCGTCTAAACCAAAACCAAGCCCTGTGGGACGTTCCCGTTGGAGGCTTCGACGTGCTTCTTGCTGATTTTGTCTAATTCTGTCCTTCAAACTGACATTAAAAATCTCTCCGGCCAGACGATGAGACCGAGGCTCACGATCTGGTGAGTGATAACGACGCTCTACAAAACTCGCAGCTCGTCTCTCTAACGGAGATCGAGATAGCTCAGACATTAGCCCAAGCCGCCGTAGTTCATTAAGCCCGCGACATCTCCACTAGCGTTGTAATAACGACCAATAGCGTCAGCAGTATTCTGCGATCCATAAATAAATTGCCGCGTCGGCGGGTCACCATAGTCATACATTGCTTTATATTTTCCTTTAATCGCGTTGCTTGTAGGGTCTACCCAATCCGCAACATCGCGGATAGAGGCGACGTCCATAGAAACCACGGGAGGGTCTAGGGCCAGCTTTTCATAACCTCCAAGACGTCCAGCCAAAGAATACTGATTCTGAATATTTTGAATACGGTTATCTAATCGATCGAACTCACCAGCGATATCGGGAGTAACACCAAGATCAGCTCGGCCTTGCTCTCTAGTTTGCTGAGCGGTTTCAGCAAAGCGCCTGAGATACTCAGGCATCATATCTGCAGCTGTGCTACCGGTAAGTCCTGGATAGATATTTTCTATCCGTTGATCGATCTTTTGAGTTGTCTTGCGCGCTGTTTTTTTAAGGCTCTTAGTAGCTTCCTCAATGTAATCTTCAATAGAGCTGCCTCCTCCGCCGAATAGCTGACCTAAACCTCCGGCAAGACGAGTCTGATTACCTAAGTCAACGTTGGTCGCTGACGGATTAATTGCCTTACTAACATCAACAGAGCCATCCCAGTACTTTGGGTTAAAGACAATCTCTTTAGGAAACGAGTAGGTTTTCCCACCACTCGAGTTTTGACTGGATGGAGCTTGAGACATGATCTTTACCTAAGCGTGAATCAAGAAATAGTCGACTCAGGAGACGCAAAGGCGTCCACGGCTT
>Ga0070753_1000326_pt1 | contig 29588 bp, 28 predicted proteins | sample VirMetDEL_Aug_31_FD_77441 | JGI IMG/M metagenome (GOLD analysis project Ga0070753, IMG submission 77441) | Aqueous microbial communities from the Delaware River and Bay under freshwater to marine salinity gradient to study organic matter... | ecosystem: Environmental > Aquatic > Marine > Coastal... | reverse complement strand
CTCATCGCCCGGGCACAACCCACCGACGTGAGTCCAGGGCTGTGGTGCGAGCTCACTGCCATCGCGGTCTCCGGAGGCGGAGCCCTTGAGCGCGCCACAGCATCGGTGGATGCCGCGGCTGTAGCGTGCGGCATCCGCGGTTCAGCTACCGAGGCCGCCCTCGTCTCGCGCACCGTCGAGCTCTCGAGCCGCGCGGGGGTTCCCGCCGGCGAACTGCTGCGGGCTGAAGCCGAGGAGCAACGCCGGCAGGCGAGGGCCGATGCCGCGAGTCGCGCCGCGAGCCTCTCGGTGCGCCTCATGCTCCCGCTCGGAGTGTGTGTGCTTCCCGCGTTTATGTTGCTCGGTGTTGCGCCCCTGCTGATCTCGGTGATCGCGTCGACTGTCGCGGGGTTCTGAGGGAGGCGAGCCGGCGGTGGCGAGCCGCAGCGGCGCGGCAGCCACCAAGCGGCAGCAGGCTGCACAGTGCTTGCACAGGCATGTCGGGCACAGTTATTTACGTAGAGCCGAGACCGGCTCCCGGACGATGGTCAAGTACCCGGCGCGCGACAAGACTTGCCAAGGAGTTCATCGTGTCGTGGATCATTCTTGTTGTTTCTGGCGTGCTCGAAGCCGTCTGGGCTACAGCCCTCGGTAAGGCGGAGGGTTTCACCAAATTCTGGCCAACTGTCGTGTTTGGCGTCACTCTCGTGGCGAGCATGGCGGGGCTTGCTTTCTCGATGCGCGAGATACCAACGGGCACTGCCTACGCCGTGTGGGTGGGCATCGGCGCATCCCTCACGGTCGCCTACGCGATGATCACGGGCGCTGAGCCTGCAAGTGTCATCAAGGTGCTGCTTTTGCTCGGTCTCGTCGGTTGCATCGTGGGCCTCAAGTTGGTGAGTGACGCAGGGCATTAGGCGAAACTCCGGTGGTGCTGGGGTGGCCGGTTCGGCGCCCGCACACGAAAGCCGCTGACTAAGCCTCCACAGCTCGAGGGTTGCGAGCTTCGCAAGTTCGGTTGCACCGATCCCAGCGCTGGTCACCCCGGGGCCGAGCGACGATCCACCCTAGGCGCCTGGCCAAACCACCGCCACCATTAAACTGCGAAATGCCGTTTGCTCATTTAGTAGGAGCGGATAAATAGGTGTCAAAGTACTAATTTGATGTTGATAAATAGAGTATGGGTTAGGGATACCAGACCGTTATTAAAAATTGTCCAATTGATCAGGACTTTTAACAAACAAACTCAAACCATTAATTACAAGTTGACTGCTAAGTCTTCAATAAGGACAACAAAAAGTGGCCATGTTCGACATCACTTCCTTTCTAGAATCCCTATATTGTTGATTCGCTGGGCAATTTTCCGCCCTAGTGGTACTCTGACTCTGTGTTGAACCACAGCAAACCGTTAGGCCGAGAGAAATGAGCCACCAATGCTTCCCCTCAAGACGACGATGGAGGACCTCGAAAAGCTCCTCTCCTACCTTCGCACCCAGATCGGACTCGTCGATCTCGCGAAGGTACGCGGCGCGCTCGACTCCAAGACAACGGACAACCGGAAGCTTGAGGCGGCGGCCTACGTAGGTCTGATTGAACGCGACGGCCAAAAGATAGAAATCACTAGTGAGGGTCGCAGATTTGCAACAAGTCTCGACCCCGGTGAGAAGGCAACGGTAATGGCGGAGCTACTCGCCCGAAAGGAACTCTATGCCGCGACCGTCGAGTGGATGCACTACACCGCAGGCCCAGACACCCTGAAGACAGCCGTAGCGGATTACTGGTACAAGAACCACGAAGGACTCCTCGAAGGTGCAAAGGGCGCTGGGCTTACAGATGCCGTCGTGTTTTTCATGAGATTTGCTGACGCCGCAGGACTTGGCAAATACGTCTCCGCGGGAAGGGGGCGACCGGAGACTTACTTCAAAGGGGACTCGGATGCTATCGCCCGCTTAGTCCTTCGTGCTCCCGGCGACACCCCACCTGACGGCCCCGCGTCCAAGCTGGCCCCACAGCTCGCTTTGACTGCGACGCCGATCACGAACCCGGCGCCTAGCACGCCGCCGGCCCCAACGCCGCAGGGCACCGCCGTCCCCGTCGCTACCTTGAAACCCAGCCGGGTGGTTAATGTCAACATCGAAATTCACATCCCGAGCGACGCTTCCCCTGAGACGATTACCCGGATCCTCCAGAGTGTTCGCGACAACATCCTGTTGCTCGAGGAGGACTAAGTGTCTGAAGTATCAACCGAGGCCCCTTCGGCTTCGTCGACGCCACGCGCAAAGCACGGCTTGCCCAGAGTGTCCTTAGTTGTCGCCGAAACATATGCACGCGGAGTCTGGGAAGCAGCTCGCCAGGGAACGGCACCTCCCATCTCGGTTGCAAGAGCGATCAGTGGCAGGGACGACGTTCTGGCTAGTGGTGGTGGTTGGCGAGCAAAGGTTGCCGCTCTTCGGGTTTTCCATCTGATGGATAAGCACGAGGGTCAGATGAAGCTGAGTGAGATTGGGCTGGCGGTTGTAAACACCGGCGATACACAGAATCAGTGCGACGGCCGCCGTCGCGCACTTCTCGGCGTCGAACCGTATGCGACGGTGTTGCGACAGAGCAATGGCCACCCTCTACCTACCTCTGGTTCATTGGCCGGTCGCTTTGAGTTCGACTACTCACTTGCGACTGAGGACGCCAAAGTCGCAGCGGAGGCATTCATTGAATCTGTGAAGCACGCGGGGATGCTTGACGCAGATGGCAGAGTCGTCATGGAGGGCGTGCCTCCCGCGAGTCCCGAACCCCCAATCGAAGAGAAGGATACGCGCGACATCGAAATCACCTCATACGCCAATCGCCCCGAGGCGGAGACTCCTAAAAACGAATTGCCCCGTTTCGCCGCATTTGAACTTCCGTTGCAGCCACGAGTCACTCGCGGTACGGGTTCCGTCGAGATCGCGGTGACAATCAATATGACGAAGTGGCCGATCGAGGATATTTTGACCGTGCTTGATGTATTCGGATACCCACCGCAGAGTGGCAATGATGAATGAGTCAATCTTTGCTGTGTCCGTGGCTCAACTACTCGCCTCTGTGCGCGACTACGGTCATGGCGTCGCGAACCCGACTGTTGATGAGATCGATGTCCTTGCTGCCGGAGGTCTTGCAAAGGATGGGCAGCTGACGACCGCTGGTGATGCGCTCTACCGAGCAGCTTGGATTATCAGGGATAACGTCGCTACGAAGAAAATTTTGGGGCAAGCGGCGCGCGCGACGGTTCCCGTGCAGCTAATGGACCAAGAACTTCGAAACTTTCCAGCGATATCGGATGAAGGCGTTCTGGATCTCTTAAAGCGCCACCGAGTTGTGTCCGCTGGCTTCTCGATCGAAAGCGCTAGGCGCGGGTTCCGCTGGCTTAACGAGGTCGATGTGCTCAGATTTTCAACGAAGACGAAGACGATCCGCATGATTTCCGACGATGCCGACGCCGCCAAGGCCGGGGAAGTACCCGATCTAGCTGCAATGATCTCGCCCAGGACGCCATTCTCAAACCTTGCCCGACTTCGCCGCGTTCTTCGCACCCTACGCGGGGCAGTAACGTGGGCTGATCCGCACTTTAATGTGAAGGCGTTCGAGGAACTTGTCGACGAACTCGACCCCTCCACGGTGACGAGTTTGCGAATCATTTCGGGGAAGCAGGCGGATCTTTCGCCCAAGACCTTCGCCGACTACGACCGATTTCGCAGGGAGCTCGCTGCTAGGGGCATATCGGTCGAATGGCGCGTTGATGAAACGCAACGGGACTGGCATGACCGGTTCCTCGTTCACGGCGGAGGATCGCTGAACATGCCCCCGATTAACACACTCTTCAAGGGTGACTATTCCGAGATTTACCAGTCAACGCAAATGCCTCCGGTGCAGGAGTGGTGGGATCGGTCTTCGCCGAGAATGGCCTAGATTCTCCAGAGAACGTGCCCCCTAGGAATTCAGAGGCTCCGAGTAGTTTGCGAGCGTGCCTTATCTTGCTCAATGGATTGGGCGCCTCCCCGTGAGCGCCGTAGTGCAGGGCGTCAGTGTCGATCAGGATACTCGCACCGAAGACTCGAACATCACCCTTGACTTGACCAAAGTATTGAGGGGAACCCACCCATCAATATCGAGGAGTTGTGGGCCCAGTGACCTCGGCGGTGTGGGCGTAGGAGTTCAAGAAGAGTCGCGATGAGTAACTGGCCGAAGTTCCGCTGAGGGCACGGGTGGAGGGCCGCAATTTCAGGGTGACAGGGTCGACGTTCTCGACCATATCTAGCCGGCGGTTTCGTCTTCCAGTCGGTGACTAGTGAGCCAATGCACTGGAGTGGAATCAGGAAGCTGAAGGGTATGGGTCCAAAGATCCTTCCAACTGTGGATCGGGCCTGCTTGAAGACCTGCGACAGTGCTTCGGATGAGTGCGACATCTAAAACACTGGGATCTAGTCCGCAGACGCTGATCAGTCTCTCCCAAAGCGCGTGCTCAATACGTGCTCTGCGTTCGTCTCGCAACTCATCGAAAGTGGAGGAAAAGCGATGATGATCTAGCTACTTTGAGCGCCGACGCTATTGAACCCCTGACGGCACTGACTAATTCGATAGAGTCACCGTGTGGATATTTCATGGATATTGCCGCTCAGCGTCGGGGCAGTTCTTTCATTGGGAACTTCGCTTCTCACTGGCGCCATTCAGTCGGGCAGAGAGCGGAAACGAGAGGAATTGGCGCGGGCCGAATCGGTCAAAGATCGGCGCTTCGATCGCGGGAGGGAAGCTGCGACAAGAGCGCTCGATGATTTGACTTCTCTCAAGCGAGACACAGTCGACAAAGGTGCACCCGATAATTCCGCCGGCCACTATCCCTTCGATCGTGCGCTGGTAAATTCACTCAAGCGACACGCTGAATTGGTCACACGAAAGAGCGTACGTAATCCGGTAGTAGATGTTGCGAGAATGGCGTACAGCCTAGGGCCCGCAGAAGAAGAGCTTCCCGATCTCCGATGGAAAGTGGAGCGAGCATTGCTTGTGCATGCGGAATCGATTTTGACGGCCTACCTGCGCGGAGACCAAACTCCTGCAGACTCGGTCAAGTTCATCGCTTCCGTCAAAAATCACGTCGAGACTGCGTGGAAGGAAGCCGACGAGCGGGGCGAGGTCTACAAGGACTAGCCCGACTCTCATTCGATCCGGAGTTCAGCAGTCGTTGGTAAAACACCCACTACGGACGGTCGTAGTGGCTGTGTCAGGGAGGTTCACGTGCCTCGGGTGATTCGGTATGGCGAGGCCCCCGTCATTCAACTCGTCCACAATCCGCAGCCAGCACTGCAACCCACCGATTGTGGCGCGCGACCCAGCGGCGTGCTCCGAGTGTCGACACTGGTGTGACTCGTGCCAACGACTCACCTCTGGAGGCACGCCATGTTCACAACCATTCGCACCCGCATTACTTCTCGATTGCGCGTATTGCGCGGGCTCGGCAGCGAAGCGGACGAGCGGGGAGCCGCTACCGCCGAGTACGCGATTGCCACGATGGCTGCCGTCGGGTTCGCGGGGCTGCTTGTGGTGATCATGCGCAGTGACGAAGTGCGCGGCATCCTCACCGAACTCGTACGCAATGCGCTCACCTTCAGCGGCTAGGCGAAGAGCGCGCGGCGGCAGCGAGACTGTCGGTAGCGAGCGCCTCGGCCGCGAGCCCGTCAGCGGTGAGCCTGTCGGCAGTGAGCGGGGGAGTGTCGCGGCGGAGTTCGCGGCCGTCATCCCCGCGGTCATCCTGATTCTCGCTTTCGGGCTTACGAGCCTGCAGCTCGCCGGTCAACAGGTTCGCTTGCAGGATGCCGCGGCCGACGCCGCGCGCATCCTCGGGCGGGGCGACTCGCAGGCGCTCGCCGCCGAGGTCGCGCGCAGGGCTGCGGCCGGTGCTCGCATCACGACCACCCGCCCGTCCGGACTCGTGTGCGTCACCCTCGCCGCGCCCGCACCGTCACCCGTTGGCACTGCCCTCGGGCTCGAGCTCTCGGCACGCAGTTGCGCACTCGACGCGGGCGGCTGACGTGAGCGGCATCCGAGACTGCGTCCGCGCCCGAGACGGCAACATGAACCGCGCAAGAAGCCTCAACCGAGGCCCAGACCGCGGCGCCGGCACAGTTCTTGGCCTCGCCATCCTCGGAGCCTTTATTGCCCTCACTCTCATGCTCGTTCCGGCATGGGCGGTGCTCGCAACCAAACAACACCTGGCAGGAGCTGCCGACGCCGCAGCGCTCGCCGCGGCCGACGCGAGGCTCGGAGTTGTGGGCGACTACCCGTGCCCCTTGGCTGCCACTGTGGCACGCGCGAACGGCGCAACGCTCACCGCATGCGTGGTCGACGGGCTCGTCGTGACCGTCGCCGTTTCAGGGCAGGTCGGGGGCATAAAAGTTACGGCTATGGCAACGGCTGGCCCCACGCCGTGAGGGAAGGATTAGGCAACAGACCAGTTCCTATGTGTATCGTGTGCCTGACGGGGCCACGATTGTGGCTCTAGACAGTTGTGCATTAAAGAGGAGTCACGTGCCCGGCACGAAGAAGCTGGTTGTTGTTGAGTCACCAGCTAAAGCAAAAACTATTGCCCAGTACTTGGGCGACGGCTACGAGGTTCAGGCCTCGGTTGGCCACATCCGTGACCTCGTAGAGCCCAAAAACCTTCCGCCCGAACTTAAAAAAGGTTCGCTCGGCAAATTCTCTGTCGACGTCGACAACAACTTCGAGCCTTACTACGTCGTGTCTGACGCCAAAAAGAAAACCGTCGCCGACCTCAAACGTGCACTCAAAAACGCCGACGAGCTCTACCTCGCAACTGATGAGGACCGCGAAGGTGAAGCCATCGCCTGGCACCTGTTGCAAGTGCTCAAACCGAAAGTTCCCGTCAAGCGCATGGTGTTCCACGAGATCACCAAAGAAGCCATCGACCGCGCCAAAGCCAACCCGCGCGAACTCGACACGGCCCTCGTCGACGCTCAAGAAACCCGCCGTATCCTCGACCGTCTCTACGGCTACGAAATCTCGCCAGTGCTCTGGCGCAAAGTCGGCCCGGGCCTCTCCGCAGGTCGCGTGCAGTCCGCCGCAACCAGGCTCGTTGTCGACCGCGAACGTGAGCGCCTCGCGTTCCGCACGGCAAGCTACTGGGATTTGCTCGCACATTTGGCTGCGGCATCCGGTGGACAAAACTTCGAATCCAAACTCGTTCGTGTTGACGGCAAGCGCATCGCCACCGGTCGCGACTTTGACGACAAAGGAACACTTAAATCGGATGTCGCAGCCCTCGACGGCGCGGCAGCAGAAGCCCTAGCCACCGCACTGCGCCAGCCGAACGTGCCCATCGTCGTGTCGAGCCTCGAGTCGAAGCCCTACACGCGCCGTCCCGCAGCGCCGTTCACGACCTCGACCCTGCAGCAAGAGGCCGGCCGCAAGCTGCGCTTCTCCGCCAAGCAGACGATGAGCACGGCGCAAGGGTTGTACGAAAACGGGTACATCACCTATATGCGAACCGACTCGCCAACGCTCTCGCAGCAAGCGATCACGGCCGCGCGCAACCAAGCGAGTGCGCTGTACGGCGCCGAGACTGTTCCCGAGAAGCCTCGTGTGTACGCGGGCAAAAACAAGAGCGCTCAAGAAGCCCACGAAGCTATTCGCCCCTCGGGTGAGACGTTCCGCACGCCCGCCGAACTGCAGAGCGTTTTGCGAGGCAACGAGTGGAAGCTCTACGACCTCATCTGGAAGCGCACCGTCGCCTCCCAAATGGCCGACGCCAAAGGTTCGACGGCGTCAGTAACGATCACCGCCGGCCCGACATCGGATGGCGCGATCGCCGAGTTTGCCGCGAGCGGAACAGTCATCACCTTCCGTGGCTTCATGCAGGCCTACGAGGAAAGCCAAGACGAAGAGCGCAACGAGGCTGCGGAACCGGCCGAAGCGAAGTTGCCGCCGCTCACGGAAGGCCAGTCGCTGACCCTTGTCGACGTCGAGGCCAAGGGCCACGAGACGAGCCCACCCCCGCGCTACACCGAGGCTAGCCTCGTCAAAACTCTCGAAGAGTTGGGTATCGGGCGCCCCTCGACCTACGCCGCAATCATTTCCACGATCGTTGACCGTGGCTACGTGACCCCGCGCGGTCAGGCACTCGTACCCAACTGGATCGCCTTCTCTGTAGTGCGCCTTCTCGAACAGTTTTTTGCAGAACTCGTCGAATACGACTTCACTGCGTCGATGGAAAGCGACCTCGACCGCATCGCCGGCGGCGAGCAAGACCGCGTCGAATGGTTGCAAGGTTTCTACTTCGGCAACGACACGCACCGGGGCCTTCGCACTGTCATCGACAACCTCGGTGAGATTGACGCTCGTGAAATCAACTCCGTGCACATTGCTGAAGACGTCACTTTGCGCATCGGCAAGTACGGCCCCTACCTTGAGGCTCCGAGCGACGACCCAGAGAAGCCGCGGCGCATCAACGTGCCGCGCGACCTTGCCCCCGATGAGCTCACCCTCGAGAAGGCTCGCGAACTCATTGACGCGCCGATCGTCACCGACCGTGTCATCGGTGTCAACCCCGCCAACGGCAAGCTCGTGCTCGCCAAAGATGGCCGCTTCGGCCCGTACGTGACCGAAGCCGACCCCGTCGACGAAGAAGCGGTCGCAGCAGAAGCGGCTGCGGCACTTGCGGCAGCTGCTGCCGCCGCGGAGGCCGCCGCGGCAGCCGAGATTGTTGACCCGGCGACGGGCGAGATCATTGCCCCGAAACCCAAGCGCAAGCCCGCCGCGAAAAAGACCACGTTGGTCAAGCAGCGCACGGCTTCGATCTTCAAAACCATGGATCTCGCGACCGTCGATCTCGAGACTGCCCTCAAGCTGCTCGACCTGCCACGAGTTGTCGGACTCGACCCCGAGTCGGGTACCGAGATTACAGCGCAAAACGGCAAGTTCGGCCCGTACCTCAAAAAGGGCGTCGACACGAGGTCGCTCTCTTCCGAGGACCTCATCTTCGACATCGATGTGGCCGGAGCTGTGGAACTGTACGCCCAGCCCAAGTACGGTGGCAGGGCTGCATCCAGTGCTCTCAAAGAATTTGATCCTGACCCCGAAAGTGGCAAGCCCATCAAGGTCAAGGATGGCCGTTTTGGGCCATACGTGACCGATGGCGTCACCAACGCCACCATCCCGCGCGGTGAAACCGTCGAAGAGATCGACTTCGATCGAGCGGTGCAGTTGCTCGCCGACAAGCGCGCCAAGGGCCCGGCAAAACCTCGAGCCAAAGCTGCAGCCAAAAAACCTGCAGCCAAGAAGCCCGCGACCAAAAAGCCTGCGGCAAAGAAGCCTGTCTCTGCGGCTGCCAAAAAAGCTGCGGCCGCAAAGGCAGCAGCCACGAGGGCAGCCAACGCTGCCGCCAAGGCTGAAGCGGCCAAAGCCGAAGCTGTGGCGGAGAATTCCTAACGTGACGGGTCTTTTCATCACCTTTGAGGGTGGCGACGGTTCGGGCAAAACCACGCAAGTCGCTCTCCTCACCGAGTGGCTTGTTGCCGAAGGTCACACCGTCGTGCACTCGCGCGAACCCGGCGGCACAGAGCTTGGGGTCGAGCTGCGCGAGATCATTTTGCACCGCCGTGGGTACATTGCCCCGCGCGCTGAAGCCCTCATTTACGCGGCCGATCGCGCCCACAACATCGCCACAAAGGTTCGCCCCGCGATCGAACGCGGTGACATCGTCATTCAAGATCGTTTTCTCGACTCCTCGGTGGCATACCAAGGTGCGGGTCGCGTGCTCGATGCGACCGAAGTGAGAGACCTCTCGCTGTGGGCTACGGAAGGGTTACTTCCCGACCTCACGGTGCTTCTTGATTTGGATGCCACAACAGGGCGCTCCCGCCTCGACTCGAGTCGCGACGTGTACGACCGCCTCGAAGCCGAGAAAAGCGACTTCCACGAGAGGGTGCGCAGCGCGTACCTCGCTCTCGCTGCGGCCGAGCCCGAACGCTTTTTGGTGCTCGACGCAACAGACGCGGTTGAGTCGATTGCGGCGTCAATCCGCTCTCGCGTTGTCGGCCTCGTCACCTAGGCTTGCTGCATGGCAGTGTGGGATGAGTTGACGGGGCAGTCCGAAGCCATTGCCGTTGTGTCTGCGGCAGCGTCAGCATCCAAGCTCGGAGGTAGCGACGATTCGTCGATGACCCATTCCTGGCTCATTACTGGCCCTCCAGGGTCGGGGCGTTCAAACCTTGCCTTTGCGTTCGCGACGGCGCTGCTGAGCTCGGGGGATCCCGCAGACGACGAGGCGACCGCGCGTCAAGTTGCCGCGCGCACTCACCCGGACCTCGCGGTTCTCGCAACCGAGAGAGTGATCATTTCAATTGACGAAGTGCGCGCTCTCGTCTCGACATCACAGTTTTCGCCGTCGGTCGGTCGCTATCGCGTGATGATCATCGAAGATGCCGACCGCATGACCGAGCGCACCTCCAATGTTTTGCTCAAGGCCCTCGAAGAGCCGCCCCCGCGCACGGTGTGGATTTTGTGCGCACCGAGTACCGCCGATCTGATTCCGACCATTCGGTCGCGAGTTCGCACCGTGCGTTTACGTGTTCCCGGCGTCGAGGAGGTGGCCGAGCTCATCAGCCGTCGCGACGGGATAGATTTGGCTTCGGCCACGAGGGCTGCTCGCGAAGCTCAGAGTCATATCGGCATGGCGCACCGGCTCGCTACCAACGATGACGCGAGGTCGAGGCGTGCTCGCACTCTCGAGATTGCTCTCGGCATTCGAACTGTCTCTGATGCGGTTATCGCTGCCGCAGGTCTGATCGAGGTTGCTACGGCCGACGCTAAAGCGATCACAGAGGAAAAAGACTCCGAAGAGCGCGAGGGGGCACTTCGCTCTCTTGGCATCGCCCCCGGCGGAACGATTCCACCAGCGCTGAGGGCTCAACTCAAAAACCTTGAAGAAGACCAAAAGAGGCGCGCAACCCGAAGTTTGCGAGACGGAATCGACCGCATCATGGTCGATCTGCTGTCGCTGTACCGTGACATTTTGCTCGTGCAGCTTGGAGCGCCCACCGAGCTCATCAACCTTGCTATCTACTCGAAAATCGAAGCCGCTAGTGCCGCGTCGAGCGCCAAGGAGACTCTCGCCACAATGGATGCCATTGCCACAGCGCGCCAGCGCATAGACAGCAACGTGAGCCCTGCGCTCGCCCTCGAAGCAATGCTTATCGCCGCTCGCAGGCCGGCGGCCCAGCGGTGAGGCGCACAGCTCGTGCCACTGCGGTCGTTGCTGTTGTGGCTGCAACGAGTCTGCTCGGCGGATGTTTTTCGATTCCCGGTCTGCTCGAGCGTGGCGCGACGTCAACTCCGACCGGCGAAAACGTCATCGCGACTCTCACGCCGTTTTACGGGCAAATCATCGAGTGGGAGTCGTGCGGCTCCGACATGCAGTGTGCCACGGCGATCGCTCCTCTCGATTGGGACGATCCGGCCCGTGATTCGATAGATCTTGCGCTCGTTCGCCAGGTTGCCACGAGTGGCACGGCTCTCGGTTCGCTCCTTATCAATCCAGGCGGACCGGGCGCTTCGGGCTACGACATTGTCAAAGACAGCGTCGATTTTGCGACAACTGAAAACCTGCAGGCCTCGTACGACATTGTCGGTTTTGACCCTCGCGGTGTGGGCCGCTCAAGCGCGGTCTCGTGCCACGAAAATGCGAGCGAGCTTGACGCATTTTTGTACGACATCACCCCGGGCGAGATTGGCAGCGACGAATGGCTCGATGCAATTGCGGCATCCAATAGAGAGTTTGGTGCGCAGTGTTCGGAGCTCACTGGCGAATTGCTCGGCGAGGTGGACACCATCAGTGCCGCGCGTGACCTCGACATGTTGAGGGCGGCACTCGGCGATGAAAAACTCAACTACCTCGGCTACTCCTACGGCACCTATCTCGGTGCGACCTATGCAGACCTCTTCCCCGACAAGACCGGCCGACTCGTCCTCGATGGCGCGCTTGACCCGGCGACATCGAGTTTTGATGTCACGGCGATTCAGGCCGAGGGTTTCGAAAGTGCGATGCTCGCGTTCCTTGAGGATTGTGATGGCAGCGCGGAGTGTCCATTCACCGCGGGCCCTGCTGAAGCCCAGAAAGAAATTCGCCGCATTCTCGACCGGCTCGACGCTAGCCCTTTGCGCGCCTCCGACGGCCGGCAACTCGGCAGCAACTCGATGACCATCGCGATCATTCTCCCGCTGTATGACCAATCAAGCTGGCCGTACTTGCGCGACTTGTTTACGAGCGTTCTGCAGGGGGATGCGGACTACGCGTTTTTCCTCGCTGACACCTACAACAGCCGCAGTGAAGACGGCGTCTACCTCGATAACTCGCTCGAGTCGCGTATCGCCATCAACTGTCTGGACTACCCGCGCGAGCTCGACCGCGCGGTATGGCGCGAGGAGGCCGCGAAACTCGCCGAGCTTGCACCAATTTTTGGTCCGCAGTTTGCGTGGGGTGATACCTCGTGCGGCGAATGGCCATACCCCGCGGGCCGTGAGCGCGCTCCTATCGTTGCTGCCGGCTCTGGCGACATTCTTGTTGTTGGCACGACCAACGACCCTGCCACTCCCTACGTGTGGTCTGTCGCCCTCGCGGAGCAACTCGAGAACGGTCATCTTGTCACTCGAGATGGTGAAGGTCACACGGGTTACAACAAAGGCAACTCGTGTGTTGACGCCACTGTCGACGACTATTTCGTTTCCGGCACTGTGCCAGACACCGACCCACTCTGCTGATGCGGCGCACGGCGCACGGCGCTCAAGTTTTCGGCTAAGCTTTCATGCTGTGCGCCGGCTAAATCCGAGCCACGCCGCCTTAGCTCAGTCGGTAGAGCATCTCACTCGTAATGAGAAGGTCATCAGTTCGATTCTGATAGGCGGCTCCACTTATTGCTTCTCATTCCGTCCTGTTCCAGATGGCCGCCGCACTGCACCGTGTGCCGCAGCAAAGTAGGCTGAACTTCGAAGATTTTGATCGACACATCGGAGTGAACATGAGCACGGCAATTCGTTGGGGCATTCTTGGCACAGGAGGCATCGCGCACCTTTTTGTGACCGACCTTCTCGCCACTGGGCACACAGTGACGGCTGTCGGTTCTCGCAGCGATGAGAGTGCTCGCGCTTTTGCTGATGCCCACGGCATTGCCACTTCCCACGGCAGCTACACCGACCTTGTGACCGACGACAACGTCGACATTATTTACGTTGCCACACCTCACCCCATGCACCGCGAGAATGCGCTCCTTGCGCTCCACGCTGGCAAGCACGTGCTCGTCGAAAAGCCGTTCGCGCTCAACGCTGCAGAAGCTCAAGACGTTGTGGATGTCGCGGCCGAACGCGGCCTCGTCGTGCTCGAAGCCATGTGGACTCGCTGGTTGCCGCACATGGTGCGTCTGCGCGAAATCGTTGCGGCAGGTGGCATCGGGGAGGTTCGCACGGTCATCGCCGAACACAACCAGAACCTTCCGACTGACCCCGCCAACAGGCTCAACGATCCGGCCCTCGGTGGTGGAGCACTGCTCGATCTCGGTATTTACCCCGTGTCGTTTGCGTGGGACATGCTTGGCGAGCCGGCGAGCATCCACGCCATTTCGACCCCCACGGTGACGGGTGTCGACGCCCAGACCTCCATGGTGTTTGGCTACGAGAGTGGTGCTCAAGCCATCCTGCAGACGGCTCTCAATACTTCGGGGCCCAATACAGCTTCGGTAATTGGCTCCGACGGCTGGGTTGCCATCGAGGACACGTTCTATGCGCCCACCAAGTTCACTGTGTACAACAGCGACGGCGAGATCATCGAGACTTTCTCCGAAGAGGTGATCAGTCGCGGAATGCAGTTCCAGGCTGTCGAAGCCGAAAGGCTTATCGCCGAGGGGCTCACGGAGGGTGAGATTTTGCCTCCGTCGGAAACCGTGGCCATCATGAAGACTCTCGACACCGTGCGTTCCCAGATCGGACTCAGGTACCCATCGGAGTAATCGGCCTATTATTGAACGGTGACTGAGCCAGATAACTTGCCATCCCGCCGCGCGAACCGCGGCAAGCGTTCCGCGCGCACGGGCGCGAGCGCCAAGAAGGCGACTGCTCCAGCATCGGCTGCCGTTGACCCGCTTACGGGCGAACCGATAGCTGCAGCAGAAACCTCGGGCGCAGGTGGGTTCTTCGCCAAACACTCGACGGCGCTTCTCGCTTCGTCGCTCGGTGTTGTATTTCTTTTGCTTGGCACCGGCGCGGTTTTCGCTGGAGCCGCATTTGGTGACTCTTCCCCGGAGCCTGAACCGACAACGTCGGCGGTTGTCGTATCGGGCAGGGCCGTTCCTGAGACCATTCCCGCGGCCAGCAGGCTGCGCACGTGCAACGTTTCAGCCCTCGCTTCCGACCCTCGTTTGCGAGAGTTTCACGGCGTCGTCATGAACGCGAGCTCTGGCGAAGTTCTTTTCGATCGAGCTGCAACAACTCCCGCCCGCACGGGCAGTGTACTGAAAGTCATTACGGCCTCTGCAGCACTCGCGGCGCTCGGCCCCGATTACCAGATCACCACAAAAGTTGTCGAAGGCAGCCGGCCCGGATCGATCGTCCTCGTCGGCGGTGGCGACCCCACTCTAAGTCGCGTCTCTGGTGAGACTTTCTATAAGGGAGCGCCCAAGCTGTCAACTCTCGCCGCCAATGCAAAGGCAGCGTACGAGGCGAAGTACCCAGACGTGCCGATTACCGAAATTGTGCTCGACTCCACGCTGTGGAACATTGCCGACCGCTGGGATCCTGCGTGGGATCGCAAGGGCATCAGGGAGGGTTACCACTCCGAGGTTGTCGCACTCCAGGTTGATGGCGACCGCAACGATCCGTCACGTTCGACGAGCCCGCGCAGCACAGACGCGATAGGTCGCGCGGGTGCCGCTTTTGCCGACGCTATGGGACTCAGCGGAGTGTCAATCACTCGCGGCTCTGCGGTGTCTCAGGTCTCTCTCGCCGAAGTGAAGTCACAGCCAGTGAGCACTCTCGTGGGGCAAATGCTTCTCCAGAGCGACAACACTCTCGGCGAGCAGTTGGCGCGACTAGTGTCGATCAAGCTGGGCATGGGCGGTTCGGCGGAGTCGCTGTCTCGAGCGATTCCAGCCGCGTTGGAGTTGTACGAGATTCCTACAACGGGAATGCTCATTCGTGACGGCTCCGGGCTGAGCCGCGAAAACGCCGTACCCCCGCTGTACATTGCCCAGCTCATGGTAAAAGTACTCAACGGCTCGAACAGCTTGTCTTTTGTTTACAACTCACTGCCGGTGGCAGGAAAGTCAGGAACTCTCGCGAGTAGGTTCACGGGCAGCAGTGCAATTGCTCGAGGCGCCGTGACGGCAAAAACCGGGTGGATCGAAACCGCTTACTCCTTGGGAGGCGCGGTCCGAGCAGCTGACGGCTCGACTCTAACTTTTGCTTTTTACGCAATCGGTGACGGCATCAATGCCAATGCTAAGGAAGCAATAGACGCACTAACCGCGGGTGTTTTCACGTGCGGCGACAACCTCGCAAATATCTAAACTGTGAAATCTCGAAAAGAGGGTTGACCTGATGGCTCGGGCACTGTTCATCATTGACGTTCAAAACGACTTCACCGAGGGCGGTGCACTCGGGGTTGATGGGGGTGCTTCCGTGGCATCCGGAATCACCGACTACATTGCTGCCAACGGTGCTACCTACGACCACATTTTCGCTTCCCGTGACTGGCACGACGCCGACAACGACAACGGCGGCCACTTTGCTGATGGGGCCCCGGACTTTGTTGACACGTGGCCCGCGCACTGCGTTGCAGGCACTGAAGGTGCCGAATACCACCCGGCTCTCGACACCTCTCGCGTCGACGTTCACGTGCGCAAGGGTCAGGGCGTTCCGGCGTACTCCATCTTTGAAGGCACAACCGACGACGGCGAAACTGTTCTCGACGTGCTCGACAAACTCGGTGTAACAGACATCGACGTTGTCGGGATCGCCACCGATTATTGTGTGCGTGCTTCGGCACTCGACGCCCTCGGCGCGGGTCGCACAGTTCGGGTGCTCGGCGACTACATCGCCGGGGTCGCCCCAGAGTCGAGCGAACGCGCCCTCGAAGAACTTGGTGCGGCGGGCGTTACCGTCGTTCCGGTTACTCCCGCCATCGAGTAACCTCTAGCTTCATCCTCCGCGGCTCCCTGTTTCATCTTTACTGTCAGAAAGCGACCAATGACCATTAGCGAAGCAGCGTTGCTTGCACGAGTACCCGACAAGCTCTACATCGGAGGCGAATGGGTTGACTCCACGTCAGGCCGCTCGATTCAGGTGCACGACCCGGCAACGGGGCTTGTCATCAAAACCATTGCCGATGCTTCTGTCGAAGACGGAGCCAGAGCTATGGATGCGGCGGCAGGCGCTCAAGCGTCGTGGGCTCGCACTGCACCTCGCGTGCGCGGCGAAATACTCCGCAAGGCATTCGACCTGCTGATGGACCGCGCCGAGGAGTTCGCTCTGCTCATGACTCTCGAAATGGGTAAACCTCTCGCCGAGGCTCGCGGAGAAGTGAACTACGGCGGCGAGTTTCTGCGCTGGTTCAGTGAAGAGGCCGTGCGCATCAACGGACGCTTCAACTCCAACCCCGAAGGCACCGGCCGCATCATCGTGACCCACCTGCCGGTCGGCCCGTCGTTCCTGATCACGCCGTGGAACTTTCCCCTCGCGATGGCGACTCGCAAGATTGCTCCAGCGCTCGCCGCAGGCTGCACGACTATCATCAAGCCGGCAGAGCTCACCCCGCTCACGACCCTTCTCTTTGTGAAGCTTCTCGAAGAGGCCGGGGTTCCCGCGGGAGTGGTCAACGTCATCACGACGTCGACGTCTCGCGAAGTATCGACCCCGATCATTGCCGACTCGAGGCTTCGCAAGCTGAGCTTCACGGGTTCGACCGGGGTCGGCCAGGCACTGCTCAAGCAAGCCTCAGAGAACGTGCTTCGCACCTCGATGGAGCTCGGCGGTAACGCACCGTTTGTCGTCTTTGAGGACGCCGACCTCGACAAGGCAGTGGATGGCGCGATGGCTGCGAAGTTCCGCAACATCGGCCAGGCCTGCACCGCAGCCAACAGGTTCATCGTGCACGAGAGCGTCGCCGACGAGTTCGCGAGCCGGCTCACCGAGCGTGTGCGCGCTATGGCTATCGGCCGCGGCACCGAAGCTGGCGTAACGATCGGCCCGCTCATCAACGATGCCGCGGTCGATAAGGCCGACGAACTCGTGCAAGACGCCCTAGCAAAAGGCGCAACCCTCGCCACGGGTGGCAAGCGCGTCGAGGGGGCCGGCAGCTTCTATGAGCCGACAGTGCTCACGGGCGTGGCCGCTGGCAGCGACATCCTGCGCGAAGAGATTTTTGGGCCGGTCGTCACGATCATTCCATTCACCGACGAAGCGGATGCCGTGGCCAAAGCCAACGACACCGAGTATGGTCTCATCAGCTACGTGTTCACGCGCGATTTGGCCCGCAGTTTGCGCCTCATCGAAACTCTGCAGACCGGAATGATGGGCATCAACGTTGGCGTCATCTCCAACGCTGCTGCACCCTTCGGCGGGGTCAAGCAGTCGGGCCTCGGCCGCGAGGGTGGGGCTGAAGGCATCTACGAGTACCTGTCGACCAAGTACGTGATGGCTCCTGACCCCTTTGCCTGAGGTGACTGAGGGGGCGGGGTCTGGGGCTGGGGCTGGGTCTGCGGGGGCGGCATCGCCCCTGCTCATCGAGATCACCGAGCTGAGCGACCCGCGCCTCGCGGATTACTCGCACCTCACCGATGTCGCGCTCAAGAAGGCTCAGAGCACCGAGTACGGACTGTACCTCGCGGAGTCGGCCCTCGTGCTCGAGCGTGCCCTGCGGGCCGGCCATACGCCCCGCTCGGTGCTCGCCCTCGGTGGCACTGTCGACGAAGCCGTTGCTCTCGTCGGCACAGACGTGCCCATCTTCACGGGCCCCGGCTCCCTGTTGGCAGAGCTCACCGGTTATCTTTTGCACCGCGGGCTCATCGCCTCGATGCACCGACCGGCACTCCCCAGCGTCTCAGAACTGCTGCGGGATGCCCGCCGCATCGTCGTGCTCGAAAACGTCGTGGACCCCACCAACGTCGGTGCCATCTTCCGCTCCGTCGCTGCTATCGGCGCAGACGCTGTGCTCGTGACGCCACGGTGCTCTGACCCCTACTACCGCCGCGCAATCCGAGTGTCGATGGGGACGGTGCTTCAAGTTCCGTGGACGCGCGTGGGGGAGTGGCCTGAAGCGCGGGAAGAGCTTGTGGCATCCGGGTTCCACATTGCGGCGCTCGCTTTGCGCGACGACTCGGTCACTCTGAGAGAGTTCGCACACTCCGCCCCCGACCGCGTCGCTCTCGTGCTGGGCGCCGAGGGTGATGGGCTTACGCCGGAAGCTCTAGCGGCGGCCGACTCGATCGTGCGCATTCCCATGGCCCACGGCATCGACTCGCTCAATGTCGCGGCAACAGCGGCCGTCGCGATGTACGCCCTTGCCGAGGTGTAGTCGCACCGCAGAGACGAGAGAGACCTGTGCCGCAATGCTCAGCATTGTGTCGGGCGAGCAGGTTTGTGACGGATGCGAGGGTGCGAAACTCCGCGGCCGCCTCAAACCACCGCAGCGCAAGTCAATTCACTGGTGCGCGCGGTGTCGGGATGCCGCAGACCACTCGCACCCGTGCCGAACAGCCCGCGCAAACACCAGTGCGCGGCTCACCGTGCGCAGGTTTGTGGGGATTGCGCAGATATGAAACACCGCTCCCGCCCCAAACCACCGCAGGCGCCACAATGCTGAGCATTGCGGACACCCGCACGGCCGAGGCCGCGGCCGCGGCCACAGCCGCCGCTGCACTCGCTACACGAGCAACTGGTGCTTCGCGAGCTCCTTGTAGAGCGGTGTCGACTTCACAAGCTCGGAGTGTGTGCCAACGCCCACAACCTTGCCGTGGTCGAGCACGACGATGCGATCAGAGTCGACAACCGTCGAGAGCCTGTGCGCGATGACGATGAGCGTGCGGTTCTCGGCGACGGCGTCGATGGCTTCGCGCAACATCTGTTCGTTGAGGCCGTCGAGACTCGACGTCGATTCGTCGAGCAACAGAATGGGAGGCGCGGCAAGCAGAGTGCGAGCAATCGCGAGGCGCTGGCGTTCGCCACCCGAGAGCATCACTCCGTCTTCGCCGACCGGGGCGTCAAGGCCGAGTGGGTTGCGGTCGAGAACTTCTCCAAGGTTCACCGAATGCAGCACGGCGACACACTGCTCGTCGGTTGCGTCCGGTGAGCCGAGCAGGAGGTTTTGCCTGATGGTGCCGGCGAGCACCGGGGCATCCTGTTCGACATAACCGATCTGGGCGCGAAGCTCGGTGCGATCCATCGCGCGAACGTCGATACCGCCGAGCCTCACGACTCCCGCCGTCGGGTCGTAGAACCTTTCGATGAGCGCCAGAATCGTGCTCTTACCGGCACCGGATGGCCCAACGAGAGCAGTGCGCTGTCCGCGCGGCGCGCTGAATGACACCCCGCGAAGCACCGTGAGGTCGGTCGCCGGAACATCCTCGGGGGCGACAGCGTCGACTCCGTCGCTTGCCGCACCGGCGTTCAGGGCGGCAGCGTTCAGTTCACTGATGTGAACGGCGACGGCCTCCTTGGGGTAGGTGAACTCGACACCCTCAAACGACACGGCATCGTCGCTCGGAGCGGGTGCCGCTGCATCTGCAGCGAGCCGCTCATCGTCGTCGCTCTCCGACGGCAAAGCAATGATTTCCTGGATGCGACCGAGAGCACCGAGAGCCTGATTGACCGAGGTGATCGCGCCGATAGCCGAAGCGAGAGGCTGAATGAGCAAAAACAGAAACAGGATGAACGCTACAAGGTTCGCGATCGACAGCAGGTCACTCGCCACGCGGTACCCGCCAACGCCGAGTACCACGAGGAACGAGACTTGAAGCGCGATACCCGCGACAGGCACAACGAGGGCCGAGATCTTCGCGACCTGAATGCCCATGCGCCACGCACCCTTGGCGTCTTCCTGAATGGCTGCGGTCTCACGCTCGGTCGCGTTGGCAGCACGAATCGTGCGGATTGCTCCAATCGCACGTTCCACGGAAGCCGCGAGATCGCCGACCTTCTCTTGCTGCTTGCGGCTCGCGATCCGGATGCGTCCAGACAAGGCGACCACTGCGGCCACCGACACGGCGATGACCAGCACAGTGAGTCCGAGTAGCACTGGGTCGATGATGAGCATGGCGATGAGGGCGCCGGCAAAAAGTAGGACGCCTCCGACGGCATCCACAAGCCCTTGAGTAATGACGGCGTAGAGCAAAGTTGTGTCGGCGCCGACCCTCGAGACGAGGTCTCCCGTGCGTCTCGTGTCGAACTCGCGAATGGGCAGGCGGAGAAGCCTCTGCACGAGGCCCAGCCTCGCTGAGTACACAACCGACGTGCCCATGCGCTGCAGCAGGTAATGCTGGAACCCGTTGATGAGTGCCGTGAGCACAACGAGAGCGATGAGAGCCCACACGATGAGCCCGAGACCGCCGCCAGCCTCAACGACGCCGATCACTTGGCTCACGAGGAGCGGTTGCACGAGCGAGGTAGCAGCGCCGATGATGCTCAAAATAATGACGGCGACGAGGATGCCGCGCCGCTCGAGTAAGTACGGAAGCAGCTGACTGAAGCTCGCTCTGGGCCCGTCATCCTTGGCTGGGCGTCGGCGGCGGGAGGTGGTGTCTGTGGAGGACATGGCGGCTTTCTCGTGGTGGACTGCGCCCAACGATTTTACGCTTCTCTTTACTGACAAAATCCCGCACACAAACAGCTACCGGGTGTCACACGTTGCGCTTAAGCTCTAGAGGTGCCAACACCAGTCATCACAGCAACAGCCCTCACCAAGAAGTACAAAGACTTCGCGGCCGTCGACGGTATCTCCTTCGAGGTGGCCCCCGGCGAGTCCTTCGGTTTGCTTGGCCCCAACGGGGCGGGCAAGTCGACAACAATGCGCATGGTCGGCGCTGTCTCCACCCGCACGAGTGGCGATTTGAGCATTCTCGGGCTCGACCCCAACGACCACGGCCCCGAGATTCGCAGCCAGCTCGGTGTCGTGCCGCAACAAGACAACCTCGATCAAGAGCTTCGCGTTCGCGACAACCTCATCGTGTACGGACGCTACTTCGGAATGTCGAGGGCGGCCATTTCGACCAAGGCCGACGAGTTGCTCGAATTCGCGCAACTCTCCGACCGCTCTAAAGCCAAAGTCGACGACCTCTCGGGTGGCATGAAGCGCCGGCTCACTATCGCGCGCGCCCTCGTCAACGACCCACGCATTTTGTTGCTCGACGAGCCGACGACGGGCCTCGACCCGCAAGCTCGCCACATTCTGTGGGACCGACTGTTCCGGCTCAAAGAACAAGGCACAACGCTCGTGCTCACAACCCACTACATGGATGAGGCCGAGCAATTGTGCGACCGGCTCGTTGTCGTCGACAAGGGCACGATCATGGCCGAAGGCTCCCCAGCCTCTCTCATTCGCGACCACTCGAGCCGCGAAGTTCTCGAAGTACGGTTCGGTTCCGACCGCAATGCCGAGATCGCGGAAAAGATCAGGGGCGCAGGCGACAGGGTCGAAGTGCTCCCCGACCGTATTCTCATCTACAGCTCCAACGGTGAAGCCGAGCTTGTCAAAATCACGGATGCCGGCCTCAACCCCATCACGAGCCTCGTTCGCCGCTCAAGCCTCGAAGACGTGTTTTTGCGCCTCACCGGGCGGAGCCTCATCGAATGAGTGAGCTGATGAGTTCGACAGCCGACGCTCAAGCAGCCATCGCGGGCGGCGTGCTGCCACGCCGCTACGGATCCTGGTACGTCGCCGAGCACCGCATTCGCGGCATGAGTTCCTACAAGTGGACTCTTGTGGCGACGAGCCTCGGCAACCCTCTCGTGTACCTGTTCGCACTCGGGGTGGGGCTCGCGAGCCTTGTCGATCAGGGCGTATCGAATGGTGCAGGTGGCACCGTCAGCTACCTCGCGTTTGTCGCGCCAGCACTTCTTGCTACAGCGGCCGTCATGGCTGCTGCAGAAGAGTCGACCTACCCGATGATGATGGGTTTCAAGTGGAACCCCATCTTTTTCGCCATGAACGCGGCACCCATCACAGGCAACCAAATCACCAACGGCATGATCATCGGAATGTCTGCTCGCATCATCCCGACCTGTGCCATTTACTTCGGCGTGATGATTCTGTTTGGCGCGGTGCCGTCGGCTCTGGGCATCCTGAGCATTCTCACGGCGACCGCCACCGGGGTCGCTCTCGGCGTTGTCATCATGTCGTACACCTCGACGATCGAAGAAGACAAAGGCCAAATGGCCATGATCATGCGTTTCGGAATCACACCAATGTTTCTGTTTTCCGGAACGTTTTTCCCCCTCGACCAGTTGCCCATCTATTTGCAGTGGATCGGGTGGATCTCGCCACTGTGGCACGGCACAGAACTTGGGCGCGTGCTCTCCTACGGGCACGCCGAGCCGATCTGGCTCACGATCGTCCACCTCGTCTATCTCGCCGTGCTGATGGCGTACGGCTGGAAGGCAACCCAGCGCGTCGTCACGAGGAGGCTCAACAAGTGAGCGCCGCATTGACTCCCGCAGCCCCCTCTGCCCCTGATTTCGTGGTGGATGCTCGCCGCCCCCGTTTTCTCGGTTCCCTTTACGCGGGCAACTCGAGAGCGGTTATCAGCCGGGGCCTTCTCGCAACCCGCAGCACCAACTATCTTGTTGTGCTGAGCGGTTTCTTTGAACCCGTATTTTATTTGCTTTCAATGGGACTCGGCCTTGGAGCTCTCGTGGGAACTGTCGCGACAACGACAGGTGAGGAGGTGCCGTACGCGGCTTTTATTGCGCCCGCGCTTCTGGCAGTCTCTGCTATGAACGGTGCCGTCTACGACTCCACCTGGAACGTCTTTTTCAAGATGAACTACTCGAAGCTGTACCAGGGAATGTTGTCGACCTCCCTCGGTCCGCTCGACGTCGCGTTCGGTGAAATTTTGCTCGCGCTATTGCGCGGCGGGGTCTACGCGACAGGGTTCATGATCGTCATGCACGTTCTCGGGCTCAACCTCGCGTGGACAGCAATTCTCGCCTTGCCGGCGGTGCTGCTCATTGCGTTCGGTTTCGCGAGCCTTGGCATGGCCATCACGAGCTACATGAAGACGTTCCAGCAAATGGACTGGATCGCCTTCGTCATGCTCCCGATGTTTATGTTCTCGGCGACCTTCTACCCGATCACCGTCTACCCCGAGGGCATTCAGCTTGTTGTGCAGGCGCTCCCGCTGTGGCACGGAGTCGAGCTCGTGCGCGGACTCACGACAGGTGCACTAAGCCCAGCGATGTGGGGCCACGTTGCGTACTTTGGCGCCATGATCGTTATCGGCCTCGTGTTTACGACAAAGCGACTCAAGGCACTGTTTCTGGATTAGAAGCAGGTCCTGGATTAGAGATCGTGTTCGACTGCAGCCGGTTCTCGACTATGACTGAGTGCGCGCGGTGCTTGAAGCATCGTGCGCACTCACAGGCCTAGTTAGAGGCGATGTGGCCGGCCATTGCGTAGTTACCGGCGCGCACTCCGCGCAAAATAACGGCGGTCGCGACGGCGGCCTCAGCAGCCTCCGCGCCCTTGTCCTCGTGTGAGCCCTCGAGTCCTGCACGGTCAAGTCCCTGCTTTTCGTTGTCGAGAGTCAAGACTCCGAAGCCCACGGGTTTACCCGTCGTGAGTGCTACTTGCGTGAGGCCACTAGTTGCGGCATCCGACACAAATTCGAAGTGCGGGGTGCCACCGCGAATGATCACGCCGAGAGCAACAACGGCGTCTGCTCCCGACTCGAGAGCCGCTTGGCACACTACGGGGAGCTCGAAGCTACCGGGAACCCGAACTTCAGAAATCTCGACGTTGGATGCCGCAAGCGCGCGGCGCGCACCCGCAATCAGTCCCTCGCTGATCTCGTCGTGCCAGAGGCCCGCGACGATAGTGACCTTCAGTCCTGTGCCGTCGGTGGAAATTGTTGGTGATCCTGCGCCGCTCACAGTGAGGCTCCTGTCGGTGTGGTGATGGGGGAAGTGGGGTGTGGGGTCGTGCTCAGTTCGAGGAGCTGCGAGTCGGGAAGCATGTGGCCCATGAGGTCGCGCTTGGCTTCGAGGTAGCCAGCATTGAACTCGCCAACGCCCACAACGATGGGCACTTGCTCGACGATCGTGATTCCGTGCTCGGTGAGCTGCTTGAGCTTCTCCGGGTTATTGGTGATCACTCGAACCTCTGAGATGCCGAGATCGGAGAGAATGGCGACAGCAGCTCCATAGTCGCGAGCGTCGGCCGCAAAACCGAGGGCGAGGTTCGCTTCGAGGGTGTCGACACCGTCTTCCTGAAGCTTGTAAGCCTTGAGCTTGTTGATGAGCCCGATGCCGCGACCTTCGTGACCGCGCATGTAAATGACAACACCACCCTCACTCTGAATGAGGTCGAGAGCTTCATCGAGTTGCGGGCCACACTCGCACTTGAGCGAGTGCAAAACTTCACCAGTGAGGCACTCGGAGTGCACGCGCAACAACTTGCCGTTGCCGGGCTCGCCAGAGATAATCGCGAGGTGGTCTGCGCCCGTCATTCGGTCGCGGTAGGCGCGAACCAGGAAGGTGCCGTGCGAGGTGGGAATAGTCGTCTCGACCTCGAAAATAACCCGCGATGACTCAGGGATCTCGACGGCCACTGGCACGTCTGTGTCGCAGTGGTATTCCTGCAAAAACTCGATGAGCGCCTCGATGGTGATGACGGGCAGATTCTCTCGCTCTCCCATCTGAATAAGCTCGGGGAGACGCATCATTTCGCCGTCGTCGGCAACAATCTCACCAATCGCACCGACCGGCACGAGACCTGCAAGGTTGAGCAAATCGATCGTCGCCTCGGTGTGGCCGGCGCGCGTGCGCACACCGCCATCTTGAGCGCGCAGCGGGATGATGTGTCCGGGGCGCTTGAGGCTTACGGGTGTCGACGTGACGTCGGCGAGAACTCGGAGGGTGTGGGCTCGGTCCGCTGCACTGATTCCCGTGCTGACGCGGTCTGCGGCATCCACGGTAATCGTGTAGTTAGTTCCGCGAGAGTCTTGATTGTTGAGCACCATGACCGGAAGTTCGAGCCTGTCGGCGATTTCATTGGTCATGGGGGCGCAAATGAAACCCGAGGAGTGGCGCACCATGAAGGCCATCCACTCTTGGCTCGCGAATTGCGCGGCGATGATGAGGTCACCCTCGTTTTCGCGACCCTCATCGTCGACGACGATAATCGGGCGTCCTTCGCGAAGAGCGTCGAGGGCTGTGGGGATGTCAGCGAGACTCATTTCCCGCTCCTTTCGTTTGCGGCGGGAGCCGGTGTCGCGTGGGGTGCTGCCGTGAACTGCAACATGCGCTCGACGTGCCGCGCGATGATGTCGGTTTCGATGTTGACGGCGTCGCCAATATTTTTGGTGCCCAGTGTCGTGGCCGAGAGGGTCTCGGGGATGAGCGACACCTCGAACCAGTCGATGCCAACGTCGCTCACCGTGAGACTCACACCGTCAACAGCGATCGAGCCTTTGCGAGCAACGAGTGGGGCTAGAAGAGCGTCGAGGGAGAATCGCACGACGCGCCACGCGCCGCCCTCGGTGATCGATAGCACGGTGCTCGTGCCGTCGACGTGTCCCTGAACTATGTGGCCGCCCAGCCGATCGCCCACTTCCGCTGCGAGTTCAAGGTTGACGGCCAGGTCAACAGCAACCTCGCTCAGCGTGCTCATGGCGATCGTCTCGGCCATGACGTCTGCAGTGAACCAATCGAGACCCTGATCAACGACCGTCAGGCACACACCGCTCACGGCAATCGAATCGCCGTGGCGCGCGTGTGCTGCGGCCTCTGGCGCGTGGATGGTGAGGCGGCCGGCATCGGCCGTGCGCTCCCACTTCGACACTCGGCCGAGTTCAACGATGATTCCTGTAAACATTGTTACTTTCCTTCTGGTCGCGCCATGATGAGCAGGTCGTCTCCGAGGTGCTCAATCGAGTCGATGGTGAGGCGACGCTGCTCGCCAATAGTTGTCACGCCGATGTCGCCGATCGCTGTGCGGCCGCCGCCAAGAAGAGTGGGGGCCACAAAAATCGCAAACTCGTCGACGAAGCCTGCCGCGATAAAAGCGCTCGCAAGGCTTGGGCCGCCCTCCACGTAGAGGCTGCGGATACCCTGCTCAAAAAGCTCGGCCAATGTGGCACCAAGGTCGCGGCTGTGCGACTCGATGAGCCCTGCCGGATGCTCGCGCAGTCGCGCGTTAGTGGGAATCTCGCGCTCGCCAAAAACTACGGGAATCGGCTGGTGTTCGAGCAACTCGCCTGCGGCATCGCGGGCCGTCAGGCTGGGGTCGTCGGCGAGAACCGTGCCCGTACCAACAGCAATAGCGTCGGCCTCCGAGCGCTGAATACCCACTCGCTCACGAGCGACAACGCCCGTAATCCACTGGCTCGAACCATCGGCGGCGGCAGCGCGACCATCAAGACTTGATGCCCACTTGACCGTCACAAAAGGCCTACCCAGCCGAGCAGAGACCAACCAGCGGTGGATGACCTCCTCAACGTCTGCGGCCAACACGCCACCCTCGACACTCACGCCAGCTTCGCGAAGCCGCGCGGCTCCGCCCCCCGAACTTGCACCCGGGTCAGCGACCGCGAACACAACGTGGGCAATGCCGGCGTCGATGAGCGCTTCAGCGCACGGGCCCGTGCGCCCCGTGTGGTTGCAGGGCTCGAGCGTTACCACCGCGGTGAGGCCCGTGGCATCCGGAGTTCCGTCTGCGCGCGTGGGAAGTTTGGAGAGGGCGTCGACTTCGGCGTGGGCTGTGCCCGCACCGCGGTGCCAGCCGTCGGCGACGATCACGCCCTCAGAGTCGAGCAGCACGCAACCCACTTGGGGGTTGCCGCCGGTTGTCGGGCCGTTCTGGGCGAGCACGAGGGCGCGACGCATTGCGCGTTCGAGGTGAACGCTTGCGAGTGGCGGCACTCCTGACATTCCCGGTTCCTTTGCTTATCGCTGGAACTCCGGGGCGCTCAATTGAGCTGCGGCCACCTGCAGGCAGGTGAAACCGCATGTGCTTCCTCTCATCCGGACTGAGAGGTCTTTCGACCTCATAACCGTCGGTGCTGGAATTTCACCAGCTCAACCGTTGCCGGGCTTTCGCCTGACCGCGGGTCGCGGACTATAACCGCCGGTTCGGAATTTCACCGACCCCGGAGCACATCTAACTACGTACGAGTGTATCAACGCACGGTGTACAGCAATATTCCCGCCGTTTCAGGTTTAGCTAGCGCCCACCCAAGGTTCTGCCAAGACCCCCCTTGCCTTCTACTCCGTCCCCGTCACCCCGTGCGCATAACTCCTGCTCTTCTCCAGACTCTGCCGCCGCGGTGCAGCGATCGCGGCACTAGGCAGCGGGCCGACTAGTTTGAGCAGGAGTTGTGCACACAGTTCCCGGTGGGAGATGTTGCACAGATTACCGACGGACAGGCTGCGCGAGCATGTGCCGAGCAAACACTAGATGAATGACGTGGCTGAGAGTGTTCGAGGAGCTGGGCTCCGAGGTACTGCACCGACACGAACTCTTGGCAGCTGGAGCTACCGGCCGCGGGCTCACCTCGGCAGTGAAAGGTGCACACTTGTTGAGAGTACGTCGCGACCACTACGCGCTACCCGGGACCTCCACGAACCTTCTGGAGGCTGTGCGCGTAGGTGGCCGACTTGACTGTGTATCGGCCCTGCACGAGTTCGGAGTCTTCGCCTTCAACTACAGCAATACTCATATCCGCATGCATAGGGCAGCTTCGAGACTGCGGAGCCCGGTCAATGGGCGAGTGCGTCTTTCTCGTGAGAACCGTCACGGCGCTCGACTGCATTGGCTCCCGCTCATTGGAGAGGCGACCGAAACCTCGGTGAGTCTTGTGGACGCCCTCGCTCAAGCCACACGCTGCCAGCACCCGTGGCACGCCGTGGCATCCCTCGACAACGCACTGTTTCAGCAACTCATCGACCCCGATGATGTCTCAACGCTCTTCGCAAGCCTGTCGTGTCGCTTTCAGCCGCTTCGGCTCTTGCTTGATGGTCGAGCGGAGTCGGGAGTGGAGAGTGTGTTGCGCTTGATTTTGAAGGAGGCCGGGCTGAATTGTGAGCTTCAGGTGGTCGTGGAGGGGGTCGGTCGCGTCGACATGATTGTGGAGGGCTGCTTAGTCGTCGAGGCGGATAGCCGTCTTGCGCACGACGGTTGGGAAGCGCACGTGCGCGATCGCGGCAGAGACCTTGAGCTTGCGAGACGGGGTTTCGTGAGCATCAGACCGACCTACCAACACATCATGTTTTCGCCCGTGGAGGTCAGGGACGCGGTGTTTCGGTTGCTGGACGCGAACCGAAACTTCCGGTCGACAATCATCTAGGGGGCAACCCACTGCCTCAGAGCATGCCCGATGCGCATAACTCCTGCTCGTTGCTCAGAATGTTTTTCGGATGGCCGTCTGGCGGCGTGCCTCCGCAAAATTGCAGGAGTTGTGCGCGGGTGAGCTCTCGATCGGGCGCCGGCAGAGTGCGGCGAGGGTGCGGCGAGGGCGCTGGCAGGGCGCGGCGACTTATGTGAGGAGCGCCGGCACTTCGTCGAGCGAACGGATGACTCGCACTCCGCGAGAGTTCGCGAGGGCGATCTCTGCCTCCGTGGGCTCGGCTCGCGACAGCCAGATGCCGCGAACACCGGCATCCATAGCGCCGATGGCATCGGTTTCGAGTCGGTCACCGATATAGACGGCGTCGCTCGCGATAACTCCGAACACGTCAATTGCCGTGTCGAAGATGCGCCTGTCAGGTTTGGCGAAGCCCACGTCGCCACTCGCGATCGTGTGTTCGATACGTGGGGTGAGGCCGAGGGCATCCATCTTTTGCTTCTGGAATGACATCACAGCGTTGGTGACGATTCCAAACCTCACACCGGGGATGAGCTTTTCGAGAGCATCGAGGCACGGGTGTGCGTCGGGGAATGTTTCCCACGCGCGTTCGTATTCGACGAGGTAGCTGCCGAACCAGTTATCGGCCGCGGCATCGTCGCTGAGGTCAATGCCGTGGGGTGTCGCAAGTCCGCGCGCGCGTTCGCGACGTTGCGCCAAAAAGCCGATTTCTCCCGAAAGGTAGCGGTGGTATTGCACTTCTTCGAGCGCGCGCCACAGAGCGAGTTCGTGAGGCTGGTCGGCGTCGGCCAAGCGAGGGTCGTGACTGTAGTGGGCTGCAAGACCTGCCTCGACGGCGTGCGAGTGAGCAAACAGCGTGTCGTCGAGGTCGAATAACACAACGGCTGGGGACGTGGTGCCGGTATGGGGGAGGTCGACCGGTCTCATGCTCGGGGCAGAAAGCCGATGCGGTCGTACACTCGCGCGAGGGTTTTTTCAGCGATGGTGTTGGCGCGTTCGGCGTTGCCCGCG
>Ga0070753_1000323_pt1 | contig 29735 bp, 28 predicted proteins | sample VirMetDEL_Aug_31_FD_77441 | JGI IMG/M metagenome (GOLD analysis project Ga0070753, IMG submission 77441) | Aqueous microbial communities from the Delaware River and Bay under freshwater to marine salinity gradient to study organic matter... | ecosystem: Environmental > Aquatic > Marine > Coastal... | reverse complement strand
CAGCCGTGGCGAACGTGAGCCGCACGCCCGGATACGACGGCAGTGCCGCCGATCTCAAGAGCGCAGAGTCGGCACCGTGAAGATGCTCATCGATGGGAGCACCGTCTGGCGATCGTGGAGCGATCACGAGCGTCTCGTGACCTTTGTCGTGAAAGTGGCGCAGCATCTGGAGAACGGAATTCACGACGCCGTTCATTTCAGGAAGGAAGGTCTCGGCAACCATCACGATTTTCACACCTCAAGACTGACAGTGTGACACGCATTCTCGGCGGGCATTTTGGCCACTGTCGCGATCTTTCACATTCCATTTGCCACCTGTTGGGCTGTTGTCTACCGACCCGCACCTCACGGTTTCCTGTTGCACCCGGATCGGCTTGCCTGTTGGCCTTTCGTTCACCAAACGGGGTTATACATAGACCCGTGGATGCCTCGTGGATTGCCGATCTCGTCACCTCGCCGTGGCTCTTCCCAGTTCTTTTCGCCATGGTCGTCATCGACGCCTTTGTCGTTGTGGTTCCGAGCGAGACGGCGGTTGTCGCTCTCGCTGCCATCTCGGGGGCGGCGGGCAACCCAGCAATGTGGGTGCTCATTCCCGTGGCAACCGCCGGCGCGATTCTCGGCGATTCGCTCAGCTATGCGCTTGGCCGCAAGGTGGGTTTTGAGCGGTGGGAGTGGCAGCGATCGGGTCGCCGCGGTGCCGCAGTGCAACGTGCCCGAGCGGCGATTCGCTCACGACCCGCCGTGCTTATTTTCACTGCCCGATACGTTCCTTTTGCCCGCATTGCCGTCAACATGGCCGCCGGGGCATCGCGACTGCCGTACGGCACGTTTTTGCCGTTGTCAGCCGCCGCTGGGTGCGGTTGGGCCCTGTACAACAGCCTCGTGGGTTTGTATTTTGGTCGGGTTTTAGAGAACAACCCGATTGCCGCTATTGCAGCGTCAGTTGCGGTAGCAATCACTCTAGGAATCGCTATCGACTTTGTCGCGAGCCAGATCAGCCTCCGCATGGAACGCAATCGCAACGACAACGACGAGCCCACCGCCCCGCACAGCGACTAGCGACGAACGACTCGATGCTGCGCGGGACTCGAACCGCTACACTGCAACGAGTTCGGCTGGCACTGCGCGTCCCAGCGAGAGTACTCGCCATCCAGCCGCACTCCAGGAATCGGAGTCGAGACAATTGCGCCCGTCGATAACCGTTGGAGTTGACACCAGCGTGAGGATGCCGGCCGGCTCAAGCTCTTTATAGTCGGCCCACTCCGTTAAAACGACGACGATGTCGGCGCCTTCCATTGCTTCGTGGGCGGTCGCACGGAATTCGATTTCGGGCACGATCGCTCGTGCTGCGGTTATTGCGTGGGGGTCGGTAGCTACGACGCGAGCGCCCAGAGCGCTAAGTCGTCTCGCAACATCGATAGCGGGTGAGTCTCGAACGTCATCGGAGTCGGGCTTGAACGCGAGACCGAGGACGGCAACGGTGGCTCCAACCAGTCGGGGGCCCAATTCGTTGCGAACAAGTTGCACGGCCCGGTCCCGACGACGCAAGTTGATGGCTTCAACCTCGCGCAAAAACGACACAGACTCCCCCACACCAAGCTCTTCAGCTCGAGCGATAAAACCTCGGATGTCTTTCGGCAAACATCCCCCACCGAAACCCAGTCCAGCGTTGAGAAAGCGGCGACCAATTCGAGGATCTTGGCCGAGAGCATCAGCGAGTTGAGTGATGTCAGCCCCCGTAACCTCGGCGATTTCAGCCATCGCGTTGATGAAGGAAATCTTTGTCGCGAGGAAGGCGTTCGCTGCAACCTTCACAAGCTCAGAGGTCGCAAAATCTGTGACCATTCGTGGCATTCCGGAAAGAAGAATTTGGGAGTACAAATCATCGAGAACCGCAACGGAGTCGGTGTCGCCTTCGCGGACGCCGTACACCATTCGATCGGGGGACAGTGTGTCGCGAATTGCGAGACCTTCCCGCAAAAATTCCGGATTCCACACGAGACGAGCTCCAGCAGACTCGACAACATCGGCGATACGAGCGGCCACACCAACGGGAACCGTCGACTTGCCAACAACAACATCTCCGGCCTGCACAAAAGGCATGAGCTCTGCCACGGCCGTAAACAAATAGCTCAGATCTGCCGCACCGCTCGGTCCTTGAGGTGTGCCGATCGCGAGAAAATGGACTCGGGCACCATACGCGTCGGAGATATCACCCGAAAACGTGAGTCGCCCAGAATTGACTCCTTCACGAAGAAGCTCAGGGAGCCCAGGCTCGTGAAACGGCGCTATCCCTCGCGACAGCGAAACTGCACGTGAGTCATCTGTGTCGATACCCACAACGTCATGCCCCAGGCTTGCCATGGCTGCCGCGTGAACGGCTCCAAGGTAACCGCAACCGATTACTGAAATTCGCACAATCCGACGCTAAAAGCGCAACATGAACACAGAACGACGTCCAGCTATCGCGCCGGTGACTGTACGTCGACGGGGACGTGGGAGCTAGCGGGCTGTGAGGGCTAACGGGTTGTGCGGGCTAACGGGTTGTGCCCATGAGCAATTTCACTCTTAGCCCGTGCCGCGTTGACACGATAGTTGCGGTAATTCTGCCCGATCCTTTGTCTTCGATTCGGCTCAAACCTTCAAACACTGCAGCTTCGAGGCCGCGAGGCACAAAACCCACGAGCCCCGACATGCGACCAGACACAAAAAACCTGACCTCAACAGGTGCATCGGTTCTCTCTTGCTCAATAGTGCGTCTGGCGATGAAAGCCTCGAGTTCGCTTCCCGCGGTCGAGCGCACTCTCTCCAGTTCGACTTGGAAAGGATTGCTGCCGGCGAGAGTCATCGTCACGTGACGGTTCGAGGGAATCAGATCGAAGGCGTATTGGTCGAGGCTACCAGCACCACGATCGTTTTTGTCGTGGTCGCCCACGTCGGGTTTGCGTGAAAAGGGTCCGAACATGGTTTAGTAGCTCGCCGTCGAATCGTCGCTCGTATTGGCGATGATTTCCTTGCCCGCGCTCGTTCCCAACAGAATCGCTCCGGCTTCTAGCAATGACAGGGCTTGTTCATAGTGTTTGATCGAGCCAGACGCTTTCACAAAAACTCCCTCAGGAGCGCGCTCAACGAGGTACCGCACGCTCTCTGGGTTGGCCGTCTCGATCTGGCCACTCGAGGCGTTTTTGAGCCACGTGGCGCCCGCATCCAGCGACAGTTCGACAGCGGCTTCTTTCTCGGAATCGGTGAGTAGCGGCAGTTCGAGCATGACCTTGATGGGCACACCTGCGGCCCTCACAACTCCCGCAATATCTTCGCGGAACTCGGCAAACATGCCACTTTTGAGCCAACCGATTTGCACACCGATATCAATGTGCTGCGCACCGGCCTTGACGAGTTGCTCGGCCTCAAACGCCTTGCCAGCACTCGTCGTGACACCAACTGTCGGAAAGTCCAGAGCAGAAGCTACGAGAGCACCCGTGCCGGCAAGTTCGCCAGCCACCAAACTCACCCAGGAACCAGGAACCATGGCAGCGTTGAAACCGAACTCGAGAGTCTCCTTGGCGTGTTCGACCATGCGGTCGCGAGTGAGGCCAACCTCAATGAGCGTGTGCTGGATGTACGGAGCTAGAGCCGCGGGGGCTAGCGAACGAAAATCAACGGCTGGGGTCGTGTTCATGGTGCAATCTCTCTTGTTGGTTCTTCATAAAACGGTGGGCCGGGCCACTCGTCAATCGGTGGCGAGCAATTTCTCAAGGTCTCCGGGATAGGGCAGAGCATCGATGACGCCCTCGATGCCGACGGCGAAAGCACCCGCAGCTGCGGCCCTGTGCACGGCGTCGAGAAGCGGTAATCCAGAACCGAGAGCAACTGCGAGCGCGGCAGTAAAACTATCTCCGGCTCCCGTCGTGTCGACGACTCGCGGAGGAGTAAGAGGAGCGACCGACTCGATGGTGTCTCCGTGGGCGACAAGAGCGCCCTCAGAACCCAAGGTGAGAACCACCGTCGCTCCGGAACGCTCGCGCAGCGCGCCAACAAGCTCTCGAGACGACAGGCCATGGTCGCTCGGCAAGCCCAAAAGGATTGGCGCCTCGGTCTGGTTGGGGGTGAGCATGTCAATGTGCTGCCAGGATTCCTCCGGCAAGGCCGACGCTGGAGCCGGATTGAGGATGACCGTTGCGCCCTCCTCGTGGGCTATGCGGAGGGCTGAAGTTACGGCATCCAGCGGAATTTCCATGGAGACGACCACAACGTCGGCATCTCGCATGACCGGGCGGAACGCTTCGACGGCGCCAATCGAGAGTTCGTCGAGGGCGCCAGGCGCGATGACGATTCGGTTCTCTCCGCTGCGTTCAACAAGAATAAAACCCACCATCGTCGACGCTGTGCCCGTGACAACGTGGCTCGAGTCGACCCCCTCACGCTCCCACAGCGCGAAAGCGTCGGCGGCGAGGGTGTCGCTGCCCACAGCGGTGAGCAGGCTCACGCTAGCGCCGAGGCGAGCTGCGCCGATAGCTTGGTTGGAGCCTTTGCCGCCTGGGCCGGCATCGTAACGACCGCCGGAAACCGTCTCGCCAGCGCCCGGAACGTGGTCGAGGCGCATCGTCATTCCCACGCCGTAACTGCCGACTACGGCAATCTTCGGTCTAGCCACGGTGCCTCACGATCATCACGAGTCAAGTCTCGCACGCGCCAACACGACACGGACCCCTGCTCTGCTCTACATTGTCCCCATGACTGAAAATTCGGCCGCCCAGAATGGCGAGACCCCCAGCACACCGGCTTCCCCAAAAATCGGAACCGAACGAGCTGCTTCCTCCCCGATCGCGCCGATTGAAACCACACAGTTCCCCTCTTCGACTCTCGCAGCGGACGGGGTCGCGAAACGTCGCGGGATAGGAACGGGCGGAATTGTCACTATCGTCGCTGGCTCTGTGATCGTTCTTGGGCTCATGGTGTGGGCTCTTATTTCGCTCATGTCATCGTTTTTCGGGGTCGTCGGCGATGTCGTGAGCGGTCTCCCCGAAGAGATTGTGGGAACCGATGATTCGGGCGTCGAGCGTCTGATGGCCGGGCAGCCGGGCTCCCCCTATGCCCAACAGCCTCTCGAGTGTGACGGTCCGTGTTTTGTTGAAGACGATGTAGCCGCCACAGTGCTCGACGACAGCGTTTTTGACACTCTGGGTATTGCGGTTTCGGGCGAGGGCTGGACTCCGTCGTCGAGCGCCAGGGCAGACGACGTTTTTCGATATGCCAAGGAGGACTGGGTCACCTATGAAGGCGCTCCCGATTCGTGTTTTGTCACCTACCCTTTCGGTCCAGTGAGCTACGCGTACGGCTCTGACGAGAACGTCCCGGCAGACCCCATTCATGAGACCGTCTACAAAACTGACAAAAAAGAGTATTCGATGGTGCAGCAAAGCGTTCGAGTATTCGAGTCAACTATTGCGGCTAGTACTCACATGTCCACTGTGGCCACAAGTGTCGAGGGCTGCGCGAATTACCAGATCGGTTTGGGCGCCGACTTGTGGTCGGCCGATGTCACCGCTCCCCCCGCGCTCGACGTTCCCGATTCCGTTGCGGCAGTCGGGTGGGTTGAGAACGGCCGGTATTACCGCTACTTCAGCTTTGATATTCAACGAGGAAATCTTGTCGTGCGCACGCTGATTGGCACCGACACAGTGTCCGAGAAAAGGGTGAGAGATTTCATGGAAAACGTGGCAGAGAACCTCTCCACTCTCGAACCATCCGGCACCGTCGTCACATAGTTTGTGTGGAGCTGACGATAGTCACGCCGCTAGTGTCGACTCGTGATCATCACGGTGCGGGTCAAGCCCGGAAGCAGCAAAGGCCCTCTTGTCGAGTGCACTTCCGATGCAGAGAATGCTTCCGATGCCGAGAGCGCTCCGGATGCCGCAGCGCCTGCCCTCACCGTTTACCTGCAGCAGCGCGCTGTCGACGGTCAAGCGAACGCAGCGTTAGTCGCGATCATTGCCAAACACTTCGGGGTTGCGAAGTCGCGAGTGACGATCGTGCGCGGCCACACCTCGAAAATGAAAACACTCAGCGTTGATGGAGTGGACTGAACTCATTGCCGCGCCGTGCGCCCTTCTAGTTCGGCCCACAAACGCAGAACAGGCCGCCACCCGAAGGTGACGGCCCGTCTGAACCAAGTTCGGCGACGACTAGCGACGCAGTCCGAGGCGCTCGATCAGCGCGCGGTAGCGGTTGATGTCCACATCCGACAGGTAACCGAGCAAACGGCGACGCTGTCCGACGAGCAGCAGCAGGCCACGACGTGAGTGGTGGTCGTGCTTGTGCTCTTTCAAGTGCTCGGTGAGGTCCTTGATACGTGCGGTCAACATTGCGACCTGCACTTCGGGGCTTCCCGTGTCACCTGGGTGAGTTGCGTACTCGTCGATGATCGCTTTCTTGGCATCTGGTGCTAATGGCATAGATGGCCCCTTTCCCTCGTTGCGCGGTGCTGTTCACAGGATGTGTCAGCTCTCTTTATCCGCGGCCGTTAGACGGCAACCTTGTGAGTTTAGCAGGTTTGGGGCGCGGTGCAGATGTCAGCCTGCAAGCCGCGCAATCAGCTCGTCGACGGTGCGCAGATTGCGGGCCGTACCCGTGACACCGAGGGTGCGCAGAAGCCGGTCGACGTTGAGCTCTGGCGTGCCCGCTCCCCTGGTGTAGCGAACGTGCAGCTCCGAGCCGAGGAGCTGCCAATCATCGTCGCCCGAGGGGATGGCGCGAGCATCCGTCACCGCTTCTGGAGCGGGCGCGGCACTGAGGAACACGACGTACGAGAACGCGGGGTTTACAACCTCGAATGGATGCCCCACTCGCGCCGCCCGCACGGCGTCCAAGTCCCGCGCCACAACCTCACGCCGAAAACCGAACCTCTTCTCAACAGCATTTTCTAGCTCGAGTGCAAACTGTTCCGCTACCGCTGGTGGGGTGGCCAAGAGGTTGCCCGAGGCAATGTAGGTGCTCACGTTTGTCGCGCCGAGTTCGGTCGCAAGCTCTCGCAGCTCGGCCATGGGGAGCGTGGCGGTGCCGCCAACGTTGATGGCGCGAAACAGAAAGACGTGGGTGCTCATGGGCGCAAATCCACGAGTTCAAGCGTCACTCGCGCGTCGTCACCGGCGCTCAAACCTTCGGCCTCGCGCACCGCCTTTTTGACGGGCAAAATGTAGGCACCCCGCTTCGAGTCGGGGAAGACACTTGTCGACCAATCGCTGCCGCCAATACGCACGCGAACTCGCACGCTGCCGAATCCCCTCGTGAAGCCGTCCATGCGTGCTGCGATCTCATCGCTCGCGTCTGCGGGCACCGTGACGAAGTGCCACGCGGCTTTGCCCTCCCATTCCCAGAGCTGAGCCTCAAAGTCGAAGGACGCTGTCATGCACACGACGATACACACTGGCCGCCGACACGCGCCCGGCCACAAACGTAGGCCCGCGAGTCAAGGACTTTCGGCCCTAGTCGCCAGAGCACCATGAGCGGACACTGACATTAGCCGAACACCGTCGTTGGTTCGGAAAGCAGTGAGAAGCTAGCCATGAAAATCGTTGTAGTCGGTGGCGTGGCCGCCGGTGCGTCCGTTGCCGCTCGCGCCCGTCGCCTCGATGAGAGTGCAGAGATCATCGTGCTCGAGAGAGGGCACCACGTCTCTTTTGCCAACTGCGGGCTTCCGTACCACATTGGCGAGATCATCGCCGATCGCAGCCGGCTCCTCTTGCAAACCCCGGAAAGCTTGCGTGAGTCTCTCGACATCGACGTGCGGGTTGGCAACGAGGTGATGTCGATCAATCGCGACACACAAACAGTCACCGTGCGCGACATCGCTTCCGGCCGCGAGTACGAAGAAAGCTATGACGCCCTCGCGCTGTGCGCTGGGGCCGAGCCGATCACACCGAAACTTCCCGGCATCGACCTTCCTGGCATCTTCACTTTGCGCCGCATCGGCGACATGGATGCCATCAAAGCAACCCTCGACCACGCCCTCGACGAGGCGGCGGCCGGCACTCGCGGGCCGGTGCGGTGCGTCGTCGTCGGAGCGGGCTACATAGGGCTGGAGATGGCGGAAAACCTCATCCATCGCGGAGCTCTCGTCGATGTCGTCGAAATGGCCGACCAGATTCTGCCGCCCCTTGACCACGAAATCTCCGTTCCCGTCGAACGGCACTTGCGCAGTCGCGGAGTCAACCTGCATTTGCGCACAGCGGCAGCAGCCTTCACCCAGGGCGCGAATGGTGCACTGACAGTTGAGCTCAACAACTCGACGAGCCTCGAAGCCGATCTCGTCATCCTGTCTGCCGGGGTGAGACCCGCAAGTTCGCTCGCAGTCGAGGCAGGGCTCGACATCGGCGAGCGCGGCGGCATCACCGTCGACACCCACATGCGAACGTCAGACCCCCACATTTGGGCCGCGGGCGATTCCGTCGAGACTCCGCACACTGTGCTGCCGGGCGAGTGGCTCGCGCCTCTCGCGGGCCCAGCCAATAGGCAAGCCCGGGTCGCAGCCGAGAACATCTGCGGACGCGGGACCGAATACGTCTCAACTCAAGGCACGTCGATCGTCAAGATTTTTGACATGGTCGCTGGAGGAACCGGCGCGACCGAGCGCCAACTAGTCGCCGCGGGAATGCCCTACCGCGCCGTTCACGTGCACCCTTCCGGTCACGCTGGCTACTATCCAGGCACAGCCATGATGAGCCTCAAGGTTCTTTTTGACCCAGAAACCGGTCGCATTCTCGGCGCTCAAGCGGCGGGGTTTGACGGAGTGGATAAGAGACTCGACGTTCTCGCGACAGCTCTGCGTGCCGAGCTCACCGTTCACGACCTTGAGGAGCTTGAACTCGCCTACGCTCCGCCATTCGGTTCGGCGAAAGACCCTGTGAATATGGCCGGCTTTGTTGCGAGCAACGTGCTGCTCGGAGACCTGACCCTCTGGTACGCGCAGGACTACCCCGAAACGCTCGACGGTGCTCGCATCATCGACGTGCGCACGGCCGAGGAGTTCTCGATCTGGCACCTCCCAGCGGCAGAGAATGTGCCCCTCGGCTCCATTCGCGAAGTCAGCGAGTCATGGGATCGCACGCAGCCCATCCGGCTGTATTGTTCGGTCGGATTCCGCAGCTATCTCGCCTACCGCTCTCTCGTGCAACGCGGTTTCACCGACGTAGCAACTCTGTCGGGAGGCTCCGAAACCTTCAGGGCGTGGCACGAACTCGAACCCGATAGCGCGGAACCGCGCCCACCGGTCACTGCCTACGCAGAAGCCGTCGACGTCGTGGCAGCGGCACGCAAGAGTGACCTCGTAGCGAGCGGCAGCGGCGTGATCGTCGACCTCGATTGTGCGGGGCTCGCGTGCCCCGGGCCGATCATGAAGCTCGCCGAAACCATGAAAACTATGGATGCCGGCGACGACGTTGTCGTGCACGTCTCCGACCCGGGCTTTGCGCTCGATGGCCCGGCCTGGGCGCGCCGCAACGGACACCAGCTCTTGAGCCTTGTTCCGGAAGGCCCCGGCTACGTTGCAACAATGCGCAAGGCCGGCGAAGTAACCTCGGCCCCCTCCGCTGCGGTCGCGACCACAGCCACGAAACCCAAGGTCTCCTTTGTCGTGTTTGACGGCGACCTCGACAAGCTCATCGCGGCCTTCATCATTGCTAACGGTGCTCTAGCCATGGGCGAAGAAGTGTCGATGTTTTTCACCTTCTGGGGACTCAACGCTTTGCGTCGCAACGACCCGCCCAAGCGACACCGCAGTGCTCTCGATGCCATGTTCGGAAAGATGATGCCCAGGGGCGCCGACAAACTCACACTCTCGAACATGAACATGATGGGCGCAGGCACCGCGATGATCAAAGGCGTCATGAAAAAGAACGGCGTGCACTCTTTGCCAGAACTCATTGCTTCGGCTCAAGCGGGCGGCGCCAGAATCATTGGTTGCACCATGACCATGGACCTCTTGGGCATAGCCGAAAGCGACCTCATCGATAATGTCGAACTCGGCGGGGTTGCCACCTTCTTGGGTGAAGCCTCTGAGTCGACAACAACTCTGTTCATCTAGCTGTCGGTCGATTCGCTGTCGGGGCCGGTGCCTTCACACCGACCCCGACTGTTACCACCTGGGCGGACCCTAGTTGCCCTTGACGTTCACGAGCTGCCGCAGTGTGTGCCGAATGCTCACGAGCTCTTCAGCGTCTGCCATGACTTCATCAATGGGCTTGTAGGCCTGGGGAATCTCGTCGAGGAACGCCTCAGAGTCCCTGTACTCGATCCCTTCCATTGCTTCCCGCAGTTGCTCGATCGTGAAACTCTGCCTCGCCTTAGTTCTCGAGAACAACCGCCCCGCGCCGTGGGGTGACGACTCGAGACTCATCGCGTTGCCCCGACCTTCAACAACGTAGGAAGCCGTTCCCATAGACCCGGGGATGAGGCCCGCTTGCCCAGCTTTCGCCGAGATCGCGCCCTTCCTCGATACCCACACACTTTTTCCAAAGTGGGTTTCCTTCTGAGTGAAGTTGTGGTGGCAGTTGATCCGTTCGAGTTCTTCCACGGGCTGCCCCATGGCGTCGCTCAGCTGCCGGATAACCCGATCCATCATTTCTTCCCTGTTGAGAAGCGCAAAGTGCTGCGCCCACGACAGTTCCCGAATGTAGGTTGCGAACTCCGGTGTGCCCTCGACAAGGTACGCGAGGTCTCTGTCAGGAAGAGGAATCCACCACTTCTCGGCGAGTCTTTGGGCGATCTTGATGTGGGCTTGAGCAATCTTGTTGCCCACTCCCCTGCTTCCCGAGTGCAGGAACAACCACACGGCGTCGGTCTCGTCGGCAGAAACCTCAATGAAGTGGTTTCCGCTGCCGAGCGAGCCGAGCTGTTGCCGCCACCGACCCAAGTACTGCTCGGGGTCGAAGCCGTTTTTCTTGGCAAGCTCTTCAAGCTCAGCGATTCGAGGCTCGGCCGTCGCCACAATCTTTGCGTTGACTGCTCCCGCCGAGAGCGGAATCGCCCGCTCAATGGCAACTCGCAACGGCGCGAGGTCGTTCGGCAGATCTGCGACGCTGAATTGGGTTTTGACCGCAATCATTCCGCAGCCGATGTCCACACCGACCGCTGCAGGCATCACTGCGTTGAGGGTCGGGATGACCGAACCTACCGTCGCGCCGAGACCCAAGTGGGCGTCCGGCATGAGAGCTAAGTGCGGGTAAATGAACGGCATGGTCGCGGTCACCCGCGCTTGCTGTTCAGTCTTCTCTTCAAGGATGCTTGCCCAACTGAACAAGCCCTTCGTGATTTTTTTCATTGTCCTTTCGATTCTTCTGAGGTTCAACACAAACTCGCGGATTCCCGAGGAGAAGCGAAGGGCGCGCACTGCGCGCACACAAAAAATCGCCCCGGGCCAGACTCGGCTCGGGGCGTCGAATGGGTCGACTAACCGTGCCTAGGCGTGGTGGAGGAAGGAGCGCTCATAACGGCGCTGTGCGGGATCATTGGCCACGTAAGGCATGAACCGCTCCTTTCCTCTTCGCGGGACGTGTCGTGAATTCGCCGACGAGTGTCGGCGGAGGATTGACTCTAGCGGTGTATCGAAGAACTGCGCAACCCTCAATTCCTGGGACAGCTGCCGGAGCCGATCCATCAAGTTAGGCCTTAAGACCCTGCCGCAGCACATTCCCAACTAGTTGACTTGCAGAATGCTTCTTCCCGCAATAGTCCTAATCACTCTCGCGCTTGTGTTCTACTCCATCGGAATCTGGGCCGAACGCATCCAACGCGAACTTAAGCCATGGCACGCAGTATTTTTCGGTCTCGGGCTCACCGCGGATGCTTCGGGTACGTTCCTCATGACTCGCATTTCCGAGGCCGGCGAGAGCTCTGCAGAGGGTGCCGGTGGCGTGCTGATCGCGATCATGGGAGTCACGGGCGCTCTAGCACTAGCGCTCATGGCTATTCACTTGGTGTGGGCAATCGTCGTCCTCGTGCGAAACAGAGAAAATGAGAAAATCAACTTCCACAAATTTTCGCTACTCGTCTGGGCGATATGGCTTGTTCCATACATCGCAGGCGCCGTTGGCGCGAATCTCTAGAGAAAGACGAATTCGACATGAGCTTCTTCGACTCCATCAAAACTGTATTCAGTAAGTACGCCGAGTTCGGAGGGCGAGCAACCCGCCCTGAGTACTGGTGGTTCGCTTTGTTCAACTTCCTCGCCGTTGGGGCCCTCAACAGCCTCAACCTTTATTTCTCCTACGACCAAACGATCTTCATCGGCGCGAGCCTTGCGAGCTTCTGGTCCTTCGTTGTGCTGCTGCCCTACCTCGCTGTTACCGTTCGCCGTCTCCGCGACGCCGGGTACCGCTGGGTTGAGCTCTTCTGGCTCTTGCTTCCCGTTGCCGGGCTCATCGTGCTCATCGTGAGGCTCAGCGATCCCAGTGCCGGAACCGCACTCGCAACACCTACAGCACCTGCAGCAGCTGCGACTCCCGTTGCATCCGCAACAACTACCGCAAAAAGAGCTCCGAAAAAGACTTCGTAGCGGCTTCACACTGTCCGCGCGAGCGGCAAAAGGGGAACAACCATGGCGTCATCACCAGTGACCAAGCTCAGTGATGAACAGTGCTGGAAGCTGTTAGGCGGCTCAAGTTTTGGGCGGCTTGCGACGAGCGCTCTCGGAATGGTCGACATCATGCCGATCAACTATGTCGTCGACAAAGAGACTCTTGTCTTTCGCACAGCGCCCGGTTCGAAGCTTCTCGAAATTTCCGTGAGCAACGTTGTGGCTTTCGAGATCGACAACTATCGCGCACACGACGCGTGGAGTGTTGTTGTCAAAGGTACGGCTGAGATGATTAGCAATCCGTACGATATCGTGTTAGCCGAGGCGCTTCCCCTGAACCCGTGGGTGCCAACGGTCAAACCGATCTTTGTGCGCATCACGCCGACAGACGTCACCGGTCGTCACTTTAGTTTTGGCACCGCGGAAGGCAACTAAACCGGCAAGGGCAATCGAGGAGTCACCGTGACTGGCAGTATTTTTGTCGACATCTTCCTCGTGCTCGTGCTCGTTGTGTACCTCGGCTACGGCTGGAATACGGGATTTATTCGAGGTTTGGGCTCGCTCGCGGGCATAGTGCTCGGTGCGATCGCAGCGCTTTTTGCCATCCCCATCATCACACCATGGGTCACCGTTCCAGGGTGGCGCGTTGCGGCAGTAATTCTGGTCGCCATAACTTTGATAGGGATCGGCCAGACTGTGGGTGCGTGGCTTGGCCGAATCCTGAGCGCCCCCCTGCACCGCACACCGCTGAAGGTGGTCGATCGTGTACTGGGCGCAATTGCCACCTTCGCGGTAACTGCTCTCATGCTCTCGCTCGTCGCCGCAGGAATCGGCGGACTCGGTGTTCCCGTCATTTCCCAGGCGCTTGGCTCATCCGCGGTCATCCGCACCATCGACTCGCTGACGCCTGATCCCGTGAAAGCACTGATGGCGAGGGCGAGAAGTGCGGTGTTCGACACGGGCTTTTCAGTAATCTCCAGAGCGCTGAGCCCGGATGTCACAACAACAGCTGTGCCCGAGGTCGACACAAGCACCGAGAACATCTCCGCGGCGAGTGCTTCGGTAGTTCGAATTGCCGGCACAGCATTTTCTTGTGGGCAGTATCAAACTGGCTCCGGGTTTGTTGTTGCAAAAAACAGGGTCGTGACAAATGCCCACGTGGTTGCGGGAGTTTCCGAACCGGTTGTCGAATCACGATCGGGCCAATCCCTGCCAGGCCGTGTTGTGTATTTCGATCCGACGGCGGATCTCGCAGTGATCGCTGTACCCGGCCTTGCCCTCGACGCACTTGAGACGGCGGCATCCCTCGAAACAAACGATCTAGCCGCCACAGCTGGTTTCCCATGGGGCGGACCATTTGTCATCAACGGCGCTAAAGTCGTCGACGTCTCCAAAATACCGATCAATGATATTTACGGGGAGACTACCTCCCCGCGTGCCGTCTACACTCTTGCCGCAGATCTGGTCGAAGGCGACTCCGGAGGGCCGCTACTGTCTCTTGACGGAGATGTAGTTGGGGCAATTTTCGCTCGAGGTGAGGCAGGCACGACGCTCGGCTACGCCGTCACTATGGACGTACTTGGACCGGTAGTTGCGCAGGCTAGTGAGCTGTCGAACACAGTCGATTCTGGAGCGTGCGTTACTCGAGGCTAATCGCCCGCAGTTCGCCGAGCGTGGACAGCTGCACCCATGGCGATAAGAATCTGACCTCCGATGTAGGTGAGCATGATGACAAAGCTGTTTTGCCAAAACCAGAAATCCGGCACAAACATCTTGAGCCCAAGGATCGAATCCGAGACCACAAACAAAGCACCGCCCAGAGCCACAAGCTTGTGCGCTGTGAGTGCCCACGCGGCCATCGCGCCGAGCGCAAGACCGTAGATCGCTATGGGAATGAGCAAGCTCCCCGCGTGTGGTGCCAGGAGGGCAACAAACACCATCCACCACACAACGTAGACCGCAGCCCCCCAGCCGAGCTTCCGTGTCGACAGGCAGCGAGTTATGAGCAAGAGGTAGCACACGTGTGCCAGAAAGAACCCTCCGAGGCCGAGAAGAAAACCCATGCCACCCGGGCTCGAGAGCAAAGCATCCCCGAGCCAGGAAAACACGATTCCCAAGCCACCCCACAGAGCGATCTGGCTTCTTACGTGCGGAAGTGCCCAGAGCAACCCGAGAAGCACCGCTGGCATGAGCAGGAGCTTTGTCGGCCCAACTATTGCCGTGGCGGCTTCGACTCCGAAACCCTCGACCGCTATCGCGGCAAGATGTACTACTCCAGCAACTATTGCCGGAATGAAAGCAAAAATAACCGTGGGACGCTTCACGAGTGGCACTCCAATGTGTCGACACGCTCGCACAGAACTGCGAGCAATCAACGGTAGCGTGGAGTCATGAGCCACGACGCCGTTTCTCGACCTATAGCCCTGATAACTGGAGCCAGTGTTGGCATCGGTCGAGAATTCGCCCGCCAGCTTGCCGCTCGAGGTAACGACCTCGTGCTCGTGGCTCGAGATGCTGCGCGCCTGGACGAAACCGCCGAGAGCATCCGCACTGAATTCGCAGTTGACGTCGAAACCATTGCCGCTGACCTCATGAGCAAGAGTGGTCTCGCCACAGTCGATAAACGCCTCGCCGACACCGCGCGACCCATCGACATCCTCGTGAACAACGCCGGTTTCGGATTACGTGCGCCCTTTGAAGAGAGCCCCATTCAGGACGAGTTGGGGCACCTTGATCTTCTCGTCACTGTTCCCATGAGGCTGTGCCACACCGCCCTGCAGCACATGCTGCCTCGAAGCCGCGGAACCATCATTAACATCGCAAGTGTCGCAGGCTTCACCCCCCGCGGAACATACGGCGCCGCGAAAGCCTGGGTGCTCAGCTTCAGCCGTTGGGCAAACATCACCTACAAGAGCCGCGGGATCACCGTTACCGCGATCGCCCCAGGCTTCGTGCACACCGAATTTCACGACCGAATGAAGGTCAGCAAAAAAAGTGTGCCTTCATTCATGTGGCTCACTGCAGAACAACTCGTGCGGGGCGGATTGCGCGACGTCGACAGAGGCAAGGGAGTCTCGGTACCGAGCTTCCGCTACAAATTTGTCGTTTGGCTCACAACGTGGATGCCCTCCCGCGTGATCGCGGCAGGAGCGCTGAGGGGCCGCTAACCGCCGAAAGCTTGCAGCGCGTTGACCATAATCATCCACGTGAGAAGCATGAATCCACCTGCTCCGAATACGGTGATGAGGGTAACCCAAAATATTTGCCGTCTCCACGCCGATGTGACGTTTCGTCGAAGCTCAGTAAAGCTCGCTCGCAAACCAGCAATGTCGGCAACTTCCGTGCACTCATCTGTCCACGTGATCGGTGTCTCCGCGGCAGCACCAATACGCTGCACATCTCCCTCGCTCAGCACACGTCGTTGTTCATGTAGAAAGCGAACAAGCTCTGTTGATTGGATCACGGCAACATCGCGGTGTTTTTGACGCACAGTGAGAGTTTTGGGATCAACAACGGCAAGAACACCCGATACTTCTACCGAGCCGTTGCTCCCGGCACCGAGCAAACGTTCCACTCGCCCCATCTCGTATTCCATGTTTCGAATGTGAGGGTAGCGAATCCCAGCAACCATAAACGTGCGTTGGGAAGCCCAGACAGCTTGACCGGAGTGACTGCGGGTTTCGATAACAAACACCCCGCCTGGTCCTATAGCGAGGTGATCTAGCGTGGTGCTTCCGGGTGACACCGGCACCGAGTGCACGATTACCCACTCGGGCCCGAGCGCGCTGAGAGCGTCGCCGACAGTCAGGTCAGCGATAGCAACGGCGAAGAGGTCTCGAGTCTCGGCAGTGAGTGGACTCGCTCCAAAAAGCCTTCTCAGAACTGAACGCTGTGGCACGAGGGCTTGGGCTTCGAGGAGAGCCGCTATTGCGCTTTGACCGGCAAAGTTCGCGGCGAGAGCGCCACGGGAAGGCGCGACAGTTGTAGGCACGTGTTCCTTGCCTTTCGCCATTACCGAACCCCGCTTTGCGAGTGCTGAACGCCAACGCGCCCAGAAACAAATCTAAGCCAACACTGCACCCGTTTCGCGCCGTTCACTACCCCCAAAGGTGAGGGGTCCCGAGAGCGTGGTTCAGCGAATGCCCTCGGGAATTTCTCCGCGAGAAACAAGATACAAACGTTGGGTTGGTCGGGTCATGGCTACATACAAAGCCGCGGCACCTCGAACGATTTCATCAACGATGACTGAAGGATCAACAACTACGGCCGTGTCAAATTCGAGTCCCTTGGACTCGTGAGGAGTGAGCACAGCTATCTCGCGACTCAGCCCAGCAGCTCCGCGACCGACCTCAGCGCCACGATCGTGCGCAATCGCCCTGTAAAGATCATCGGCAATCGAGTCACTAGCGATCACTGCGATAGTGCCAGTTTCATCAATCGCCACCGCGTCGCTGACCGCCGACACGACCTGTGAGGCTAGATCGTTGAGCGAAGTGCCACGGTCAAGGACCCTCACATCGATTGGCCATTCACTCCCTCGGACTGATCTCGACCTGGTGACGATGAGGCCATGCGCCTCTGCCATGCTTTCCGCGGCAGCAGCGATATGAGCTGGCGTTCGGTAGTTGACGGTGAGTTCTTCAAGACGCCACTGCCCTGGGGCTATCGGATCCATGACCTCGGCCCACGAGTGTGTGCCCGCGGCCGCGCTCGCTTGGGCCACATCGCCAACGATGGTGAATGACTTCTGCGGCGAACGACGCCTCAGAACCCTCCACTGCATTGGCGAGAGCTCTTGAGCTTCATCAACAACTATGTGGCCGTACGCCCACGTGCGATCGCTCGCGGCACGCTCGGCGGTGGTGCCGCGCTCCACTGCCGCTTCGAATCCCGCAGCGAGAGTTTCGGCGTCGACGAGACCCTCGACATCCATGTTTCTAATTGCTTGTTCAGCGTTTTCGATGTCGCGCTTGCGCTGAGCTTTTCGTTCTTTCTTTTCCGCAGCGCCCGTCGAATCGACAGTTCCAAGAAGCTCCGCAGCCTCGTCGAGGAGTGCGACATCACTGACCGTGAACGGCGCGTCTCGATCGCGAAGAAGCAACTGCCTCTTCTCGGGAGACCATGACGGAGTGAGAGACTCCAACCAAGTGGGTCGGGCAAACAAATCACGAATCAAGCGCTCAGGGGTGAGCGGGATCCACGCCGTGTTGAGAGCGACCTTGACGTCGTACGACGTACGAATGTCTTCACGAAGCCACGCTTGGTCCGAATCCTCGATGGTATTGCCATTGGAGCGAAGCTGTTCCGCGAGCTGCCTCGTGAGGGATGCGAGGGCGACCTTGTTGAAGGTCACGCGCGCCACATTGTGTGGCTTGCGGGAATCCCACGCTCGCTGCATCGCCGAACGGACCAGTTGAGGTTCGATAACCAGTTTCTCGCCATTTACGTCGGCGACCTGCGGCGCTTGTGGAACCACTTGACGCGAGCGCACTGCGCGCGAAAGCAATTCGGCCATATCGGCTGAACCTTTTAGTACAGCGACCTCCGGCGCGTCTTCGCGAGCCGTATCAACTCCCGGATACAACTGGCCGACGCTCGAGAGCACAACACCAGTTTCGCCAAGCGACGGCAAAACTGCTTCGATGTATTGCAGAAATGATCGGCTCGGCCCAACAATGAGAACCCCGGATGACGCGAGCTTGTCGCGGTACGAATACAGCAGATACGCGGCTCGATGCAGAGCAACAGCTGTCTTGCCTGTGCCCGGCCCGCCCTGAACTACGAGCACTCCGCGGAGCTCTGACCTGATGATGCGATCTTGCTCGGCTTGAATTGTGGCGACGATGTCACCCATTCGCCCCGTACGCTGCGCCGTAAGAGCTGCGAGAAGTGCAGCTTCACCTTGCAAACCAGAAACGTCACCCTCGAGCATCGCATGATCGAAAATCTCGTCATCGATTCGCGTTATCTGACGCCCTTTGCTCGTCAAGTGTCGGCGAGCGCGAGCGCCGAGAGGATTGGCAGCTGTGGCCTGGTAGAAGGCTCGAGCTTGAGGCACCCTCCAGTCGAGCAATAGAGGGTGCTGATCCTCATCTCGCAGACCGATACGACCGATGTATCTGAGCACGGATTCTTCGGTCGCAGTTGCGGCAAAATCGAGCCGTCCAAATGCAAGCCGTTCGTCAATTTCGGTCAACTGGCTCACTCGGTCTTCAAAGATCCTCGCGAAAGCATCCCGCTCCGAACGGTTCTGATGAGTGCCACCCTGATTAGTTCTCCGGACGACTTCGAGCTGCTTCTGAGCGTCGTCGCGCAGTGAATCGAGTCGGGCGTACAGGTTCGCGACGTAGGCGCGCTCGCTAGCCAACTCGTCTACCACCACTGTGCACACCTCTTCCGGAGTCGGCTGGGGTCTTATTTACCGGCTATCAATCGTAGTCGCTCAGCTAGAACGGTCTGACCGCTCCCTCTTGCGCTCGCGACAAATCGGGAGGACAGTAGTAGCAGAACAACTCATCGCCCAGAAGAGCCGCAGGCAGTGCCGCGCCACTGGGCGATGAGTCCGTTAAAGGGCTAATTCACTACTCGCCGGCAGCGGAACTGTGCCGCATATGCCACGATTGTCGCGTGAAGCGAACCGTAGATTATTCGGCACTCATTTATCCCATCCGTCGAGAAGACGTCGCAGCATTCAGAAAACACGCGAAGCAGTCGGGCTCACAATGGAATATGGCTATGGTCGCCAACCGGGCTGGATACGTAATTGCCCTCCTCGTCATGGCTATTGTCGGTGCTGTTCAAGTCGCGGGACTTGTGAGCGCACTGTCAAGCAGCGGGGCCAATGCATCGCTCAGTTTCTTCATTATCCCCGTGATCATTCTCATCGCTGTGATTGTTTTTGCCGTGATCACTGTTCGGAATCTTTTATCCAACGGGACCTGGGAACTCTGGTTCAAACTCGACACTTTCGCTCGCGCCAACGGTTTGGTTTTCTCTCCAGCGTCAGCGGCGCCCTCATACGCAGGAGCAATTTTTGGGCTTGGTTCCAACCGGCAGAAGCTCAACAGCCTCTTTTCTGTCGAGGGTCGTTCAATCGACATGGGCAACTACCGGTACGTGACCAAGTCGGGAAAAAGCTCGACGACACACAATTGGGGCTATCTGGCACTGCGGCTCGACCGCAAACTCCCTCATATGGTTCTTGACTCCAGAGCCAACAACGGCATTTTTGGCGGGACCAACCTGCCCGCGTTTTTTGCCAAAAATCAGGTTTTGAGCCTCGAGGGAGATTTCAACAAACACTTCACGCTCTACTGCCCCAAACAGTACGAGCGCGACGCTCTGTACGTGTTCACCCCTGATCTCATGGCGCTACTTATCGATGAAGCTGCACCGTTCGACGTCGAAATTGTCGACGACTGGATGTTCGTCTACTCCCCCAAGCCCTTCGTTTCGGGCGACCCTCACGTCTACCAACGTTTGTTCCGCATCATCGACACTGTCGGGGCAAAGACGCTCTCCCAGACCGACCGCTACGCCGACGAACGTATTGGCGATCCTGCAGTAAATCTTGTCGCACCCTCTGGTCAGCGCCTCAAGAGTGGAATCAGCGTTACAACAATTGCTGTAGTCGCTCTTTTTGTGGCCTTCTGGCTCTTTTTTGCCGTCGGAGGGATGTTCCGCTAACGCGCAATGTGGCGGAGCCTAGGTTCGGCGCACCCCGGCCGCGGCCGCATGGAGAGCGTGTCGAGTTGCAACAATCGACGATAGAAGTTCGGCCTCATCGGCCTCGGCTCCCACTCGAGCCCGGCCCGTGACCAGCCGCTGGCGCGTGAAGGCGAGTTTCGTTGCATCCCTCGTGTAGTCGCGCATGAGGCGCGACACTCCGTGTTTCCTTGCCCAATTTTGCGACAGTCGACGACCTGCACCCGTCGCTAGTGCATCGACTTCTTCTGGGCTAAACCACCCGGCTTGCGCGTACTCGACAAGTCGTATTCGAGTGAGCTCCGCCTCTTGCCTCCTGATGAAGATGACTATGAGCACTCCAAAAACGAACAGTGGAAACTGCACGAGCGCGTAGTACACAAAGAAGTCATCGACAAAAAACAAAGCACCGTTCCACAGTGCGTGAAGCGCTATCGCGGGGATAAGTCCAAGGAAAAAGAACCCGAGCATCCCGAGCCGTCCCGTGCGGCGCGCGGCGAAGCCCAGAGCGAGCCCAGTGCACGCTGTAAACATCACGTGGGCGAAGGGCGACATGAGTCCTCGAACAAGAAACAGTTGCGCAACCGACCCCGTTCCGCCTGAATCCAAGAGTTCGCTACCGAAATACAAAATGTTCTCGGTGAACGCGAAGCCACCCGCTACCCACGCTGCGTAGACGAGTCCATCAACCGGGCCATCAAAGTGTTTATGCGCGAACCAGACAATGAGCACAATGCCGATTCCCTTTGCAATTTCCTCAACCACGGGTGCTTGAAGAACCGCACCAAAAAACTCGTATCCAGAGTCAGAGCCACCCGCTGAGGCGATGATGCTTTCAATCTCGGCTCCGATGAGAAGTGTCAAGAGAACTGAAGCGCCGCTCCCCCAGAGAAACGCAAAAATCAGGATGCCGCGAGGCTCAGGTTCCCAGCGATCTATCCAGTTCACACCGATCAACACAATCGCCAGGGGCACGAGAGCAAGAATGCCTGCGATAGCGAAAGCTGAAGGACCGAGTCCGCCAATCAAGTAGACCGTAACGATGAGGGCTACAACTGACAAAACCGAGAGTCCGACAACACCGGCGATAGTCAGCCCAGCACTGCGCCGAACGGGTCCGGCAAGTCGTGGCGCCGTTCCTTCAGCAGCTTCAATCCGCACCTCGTTAGGCGCTGACCCTGGGCTTGTCTGAGCGTAGGCCGCAGCCGGTGATTCCGCCATAAAGATGATCCTGTCGGTCGACGTGTAGCTCCGACTTTACTGGGCGACCCGACCTGTTTTCGACTGAGTCATGCGCGCCCGGCTGCTTAGGTCTGTTGGTCCCTGAGGATTTGCAGTGCCCTTGTTACTCTGTCGCCGAGCCCTGCGACACCCTTTCGAGACGTGCGTTCGAACTCGGCGAGCAAATCGACGACCTCTGCACGTTGGTTTTGAGCTATCGCATGCCACGCGACTTTGGAGGCAAGGCTGGTTCTCGCACCAACGAGCGCGACAACATAACTTGCGATCGGCAGAAGGATGAGCCCCGGCAACACTGGCCACACTTCCCACGTGTTGCCTGCAAAAAGTGACACTATCGCCGCGACGGCTGGCACTGCCGAAATCGCGATGGCGAGAACTTGCCACGGGCTTGCTTTCCACAGCACTGTGTTTGCAGTGCCCCAACTAATTGCACGAACGGCGTCGAGCCCGCGAGGTCTGTTGGCGCTGAACGTGTCTGAAAGGTGTGCGAGTTCGGAGCGAAGCTCAGGCAAAGCAGCACCATTGCGCGGGCCGAGCCGCAAGCGACGTTGCCTCTCGTCTGCCTCGGCAAACAATGCAGTGAACTGGGCGTATTGATTCGCCGAAAGACGTTGCCCCTCGCGCTGAACGAGATCCGCCCGCAACGAGGGATAGTCGATAACTTCGCCTCGTGCGAAAGCGAGAACAACTAGTGAACCACCGACGAGCGCAACGGCAACGAGAGCCAAGAGTAAAAGAACTGCTTCGAGTGGTTTATCCCACGTGAATGCAAACAGGGCCGCAACGTTGATTCCGAACAACAGCAGAATGCTGAAGGATGCAACGATCGGAATTGTGACAATCAGCTCGGCTTTGTGAGCACGCGCTTGGCGTCCGGGACGTCGAGTGTCTCGAGCGCCGCGCACATCGAGCACGGCAGCGATAATCGCGCTCAACTGAATTCCGACAACGACAAGCCACACAACTAGGCCGGCGATGGCAACAATGACGGGGGCTTGCAGCGTGCTGTTCACGCACCGAGACTACAACGTGCCGGCTCAGAACACCTTGCCGGGGTTCAAGATGCCCAAGGGATCAAAGACCTTTTTGATGTCTTTCTGGAGCTCGAGCTGAACTGTGCCCAGCTCCTGCTCTATCCACCGTTTCTTCAAAATTCCGACACCGTGCTCGCCGGTGAGAGTGCCGCCGAGCCGCAAAGCTGTGAGAAACATTTCGTGGGCGGCATCCCAGACTTTCTCAGGAATCTCGTCGCCATCGAATACAAAATTGGGATGGAGGTTGCCGTCGCCCGCGTGGGCGACCGTCGCAATCGTGACGTCAAAGCGGGCAGCAATGTCGTCGATCGCGGAGAACATGGCAGGAAGAGCACTTCGGGGAACACAGACGTCTTCGATTAGTACCGTGCCGTTCGCTGCCATCGCCGGATGAAACGAGCGCCTCAGAGCGAGGAGTTCTTCACTGTGCGCCTCGTCGAGAGTGAGTTCAGCTTCCCCTCCCAGAGTGCGGATCGTCGTTAGCGCTGCAGAAGCCTCATCGTGAGCGCCCAATCCGTCAGTCTGAACAAGCAAAAAAGCCTCATCGCGCACGGGCACTCCCAACCATCGAGAGATAGTACCCATGGCTTGCGGATCGAGCAGTTCCATGAGGGCGGGTCGTGTACCGGAGGCGCTAATCACCGAGGCCGCTCGCGCCGCGGCTTCCGCAGTCGGGAAAAAAGCGCCAATAGTGCTGACTGTTCCTTGTGGGAGAGGCCGCAAGCGCACCGTCGCCTCCACAATGACTCCGAGGGTTCCTTCGGAGCCGACCATGAGCGCTGTGAGATCAAGGCCCGTAACGCCCTTGACGGTGCGATGACCCGTAGTGATGAGTCGTCCATCGGCGAGCACTACGCTCAGACCGATGACGGCTTCCCGCGTGACCCCATATTTTGCGCACAGCAGGCCACCCGCGTTTGTTGCGATGTTTCCACCGATCGACGAAATTGCTCTACTTGCCGGATCGGGCGCAAACCAATAGCCCAAGGGCCTCAGCGCATCGTTGAGATCGCCATTGATGACACCCGGGCCTACAACAGCAAGTTCATCTACTGTCGAGATTTCAACGATCGTGTTGAGCTTCATTGTCGACAGCACAATTTCGCCACCGCCAGCAATGGCACCTCCAGCCAACCCGGTGCCTGCACCTCGCGTGACTACGGGTATCGAGTGCTCACTCGCAAATCTCATAAGCGCTTGAACTTCTTCGATCGTTGTTGGGGTAACTACCGCGAGCGGCGCAGAGGACGAAACGTGCCCAGACTTGTCTTCGCGAGTTGCGTTCACTGCGACAGGGCTCAGCGAAACAATTTTTCCGAGCGCAGATTGCAGTGAGAGTGCAATGTCGAGAGCAGTTTCTGTCACAACCTCAGCCTAAGCGGTGACGTGTGAGTGGATCGAGTTGCTGACAACCACGGCAGATCGTGGTGTCTGATTTCCGCTAGAGCGGTCCCAACTATCGTGCGACGCTATACCCATGGACGCTCGCTCGACAACCGAAGACTTTGCTCAAAAATATCGCGCAATCTCGTCGAGAGACTCCCGTTTTGACGGGCAATTCATCACGGGTGTGCACTCGACCGGCATCTATTGTCGCCCCAGCTGCCCGGCCCGGACTCCGCTCGAGCGCAACGTGTCGTTTTACAGAACCGCAGCTGCAGCCCACGAGGCAGGGCTTCGCGCCTGCAAACGATGCATTCCGGATGCCGTCCCAGGTTCCCCCGACTGGAACACTCGCGACGACCTTGCCTCTCGAGCCATGAGGCTCATTACCGACGGTGTGGTCGAACGCGCAGGCGTTGAGGGGCTCGCGCAACGACTCGGCTATACCCCGAGACACCTCACCCGCGTCTTGACGTCGGAACTTGGTGCTGGCCCGCTTTCTCTCGCGAGAGCTCACCGGGCACACACGGCGCGGCTGTTGTTGAGTTCCACACACATGCCCATGAGCGATGTCGCATTCGCGGCCGGCTTTTCGAGCATTCGACAGTTCAACGACACGATTCTTGCGATCTACAACATGACGCCGAGCGATATTCGGCGCAACACCCACAACAGCGAGAATCGCGCCATAGGCGCGAGAGCACAACAAAATGCTTCCGGCGTGAACTCTGAATCCCCAACCGGGGCACCCCCCGTTTCACTAACCTTGCAACTTCCCGCTCGCGCCCCCTTTGACGGGATGGGGCTCATGAAGTTTTTCGCGGACCACGCAATCCCCGGAGTCGAGACGGGCGATAACTTTTCCTACTCCAGACGTGTCAGGCTCCCCCACGGCAGCGCCGCTCTCACCGTGAGCATTGATCCAGACTCGGGCACTTCCGGTCTCGTCGCCGCTCCCACCGTGAGAGTCGGCGCGGTCATCGATAGCGTGTCCGACGTGTCGACACTCGTAGCCCGAGTACGAAGGCTGCTAGACCTCGACGCTGACTCGGCAGCCATAGACGCGGCACTGTCCACTGACCCGGTTTTCGCGCCGTTGGTCGAGCGAGTTCCCGGCATCCGGATTCCCGGAAGCTTCGACGCTGAAGAAGCGCTGTTTCGCACACTCATCGGGCAACAAATTTCCGTAGCTGCGGCGCGAACTGTAATGGCGCGACTGTCGGTTGAGCTCGGTAGCGACGGACAGTTTCCGACGGCACGTGAGTTTGCGACGCACGGTCGAGAGGCGCTTCGTGGTCCGGCGGCGCGCATCAACGCAATTGTCGGAACCGCCGAAGCGATTGTCGACGGTCGACTACTCATTGATGTTGCTGCACCGGCCGAGGAGTTCACCGCATCGTTGCTCGCCATGCCCGGAATTGGACAGTGGACTGCCGACTATCTGGCGCTCCGAGTGCTCGGAAACCCTGACGTTTTGTTGAGCAGCGACCTCGTCGTTAGGGCGAGCGCTGCCGCTCGTGGACTCCCCTCGACCGCGGCCTCGCTGTCGGTCCACGCCACTCGTTGGGCTCCATGGCGCAGTTACGCAGGCCTGCACTTGTGGAGGGCGAGATAGCGGGCGAGGCTGGCCGGGATACAGCTAGTCAGCCTAGGCTGGGAGTATGAATCCAAAATTTCTGCTCGTTATCGGTCTCGGCGTCGGCTACGTTCTCGGTACTCGCGCTGGTCGTGAACGCTACGACCAGATGAAGGCTAAGGTCACCGAAGTGTGGGAGAGCCCTCGAGTGAGCAAGGCTCGTCGCGAGGTTGAGATATACGCCAAAAAGCAGGCGCCCATCATTCGAGATCGTGCGGAAGCTATCGCCAAGGCAACGCCCGGAGCTATCGCTGACACGGCAAAAGGTGTCGCGTCAACAACCGCGACCGTAGCCAAAGACGTCGCAGCTCACACCGCAAATGCCGCGAAAGACGTTGCTGAGTTCACATCCAGCACCGCGAAAGACGTTGCCGCCAAAACAAGCTCGACCGCTAAAGACGTTGCGGCAAAAACAACGTCAACCGCAAAAATCGTCGCTACTCGAGTCTCCGGAGTCGCCGACGATGTGCGCGATCAGGCCATCAAGACCGCACACGACGTGCGCGAACGCGGTGAAACAGTTGTTGAACGGGCCGTCGCCGCTATCGGCAAAGCGCGCGATGAGGCACTCGACGACGAGATCGATGACACGTCAGATGATCTTCCTGTCGCGCCATCATCGGGCTCTACTTCGGCAAAATAATCGCCCCGGTAATCGGCACCATCCCACTCAATCGCTCAGGTGACAGCACCCTACGCACATCCTCGTCCGACATGAGACCTGCGGAAACGACGAGCTCCGCGATCGACGCGTTTGTTGTCAGAGCCGTGTGTGCAAGAGTCGCGGATGCTGCGTAACCGATGTACGGCGTCAACGCGGTAACTACCCCAACCGAGGACTCAACTTGTTGCGCAAGCCGCGCCACATTTGCCGTAATTCCATCGATGCAGTTCACCCGGAGCGTGTAACACGCGTTGGTCATCCAGGTCAGCGACTGGATTACGGAGTGCGCAATGACCGGTTCAAAAGCGTTGAGTTGCAGTTGTCCAGCTTCGGCCGCTGCCGTGACAGTGGCGTCTGCGCCAATCACGCTGAAAGCGACCTGATTGACGACCTCTGGGATTACGGGATTCACCTTGCCGGGCATGATCGAGGAGCCAGCTTGCCGCGGAGGCAAATTGATCTCTCCTATTCCGGCTTGGGGTCCGGAACTGAGCAACCTCAAGTCATTGCAAATCTTGGAGAGCTTCACAGCTGCCCTCTTGAGCGTTCCACTCACTGTCATAAAAATGCCGGCATCGCTCGTGGCTTCTATGAGGTCTGGAGCCGTCTCCATTGCAATACCGGTGACTGACTCAAGGTGACGGCGCACTGCCTCCGCGTAGCGCGGATCGGCCGTGATCCCCGTGCCGATAGCGGTGGCCCCCATGTTGATTTCGTTGAGCCATGGAATGATTTCACCGAGTCGCTCGTGGTCTTCGCCGAGAGTGTGCGCGAATCCTCGGAACTCTTGACCAAGAGTCATGGGAACAGCATCTTGCATTTGAGTGCGTCCAACTTTCAGAATGCCGTTGAACTCAACACCTTTGGAGGCAAAAGACTTAGCGAGCAAAGCGTGCTCTGCGAGCAAGCGCTGCAGTCCAAACACCATCGCAAGCTTGATCGCAGTCGGATACACGTCATTTGTGCTCTGGCTTCGATTGACGTCATCAATCGGGTGGAAGTGCGCGTAGTCACCGAGTGGATAACCCAGCAACTCGAGGCACCGGTTCGCAATGACCTCGTTGGTATTCATGTTCGTGCTCGTGCCAGCACCACCCTGAATGACTCCCACACAAAATTCTGTGTGCAGGGCTCCTGCAACAATTTCTTCACACACCTGATCGATCAGGTCTGCTTTAGATTGTTCGAGAACCCCAAGCTCCGCATTGGCCCGTGCCGCTGCTTGCTTCACCCGGGCGAGAGCCGCAATGAGATCGGGGTGGTTATATATGGCTCGGCGGGTTATGGGAAAGTTCTCCATCGCTCGCGCGGTATGGATGCCCCAATAAGCATGAGCGGGAATTTCACGGCTGCCGAGCGAGTCCGTTTCGGTTCGCGTAGCAGTGGTGTTGGTGTCGTGTGCTTGTGGCACCGTGACAGGGGACGATGTGGCCATCGAGACAATCTCCTTTGATTGACAGTTCTGGCTGATTCTAGCTCTCGTGACCGCCAACTTGTTGTGTGCTCAGCACCTGGTTTTCGCCGCTACCCCCGAGATTGGGGGTGCACACGCCCGACAAATAGTGATGCGTTGTTACGTTCTCATTCTCTATACTCGAAGAGACTCGAAAGACGTGACTTTCGGGAGGGGAAATAACTGTGTCTCAAGATGATCTTTTCGGCGCACCTGCCGGGTGGTATCCCGACCCGCTTGGCCTGCCGCAACTACGTTGGTGGAACAACCACGCCTGGACGGAGCAGACTTCTGCTGCGCGCCAGCCCATGGGCATCCAGGACACCAAGTTTGCCTGGGCTGATGACGAGCTTCCGACCCGGCGCGAAGAGCGGGAACGTGAGCGCTCTGAAAGTGACCGCGAGCCCGTAGACGCGACTCCGCCGACCGCCGAGGCCCTGCGCGAGCTCGAGCCCCCCCGCGCCTTCACCAAGATCGAGGAGCCACAGTCGACGCCAGCTCCGGCGGCTCAGGCACCTCAAGCAGCGTCAGCAGAATCTTTGTACCAGCCTGACCCCATTGTTGAACCCGTCGCTACCCCAGCGCCGTCGTTTGGCGCACTCTTTGATTCGGCACCGCAAGCATCGAGCGCTTCGTATGCACCGTCTACCGCGGAATCCCTGGATGACTTGTTCGGTTCACGTACCGAACGCCGGTCAACCCGTCGTCAAACTCCGCTTATCGTCGCGGAGACGTCCTCACCGGCGCCCGTTCGCACGACTGCAGTTGCCAGCACCGGTCCGGGCTGGATCATCGCTGTTACGCCACTTATTCAGCTCGTGTTGTCGTTGCTTCTTCTTACGTCTTTCGGCATGGGTGCCAATTGGCTTGTCTTCGTGGGAATCCTTGTGGTTCCGTACTTCGTGACCATCGGGCTCGCATACCTTGACTACAGCGCACTTAAGAGCTCTGGCCACTCGAAGCCCGCGCACTGGGCGTGGTCTTTCCTCACGGCTCCCGTCTACCTCCTGCTTCGTGCTCGTGCAGTCATTCGCGAGACCGGACACGGAATCGGTCCAGTTCTCGTGTGGTTTGGCAACGGCATCCTTCAAGTTGTCGCGGCGGTAGCGGTTCCTGGCTTGCTGATTTCGTTGCTTCCCGCAATGTTCAGCGCTCAAATCGAAGAGTCCATCGCCAACGACGCGATGTCAATCAGCGGATCATCCATGGAAGTGACCTGTCCGACGGTGCCTCCAGTTCTCTTCGGTGAAGAAACAGAGTGCTCGGCGATTAGCTCTAACGGATCGCGCACAGAGATCCTCGTGAGCCTCGAGCGGGCAAACGGCTGGATCAACTGGCAAGTTCTTGACTGGGGAACGTGGGGTATGGAGCGCTAGTCGCCCAGACCCACAGCTCTAGCCATGTGGCGTACGCACCGAGTCGGTGCGTACGCCACATTTTTTTTGCCCCAAAACCGGCCCCGCAGCAAACTCGAGCACCGAAGGCTACGAACCAATGGTTGAGACAGAAGGCAAAAATGGAAGAATTGTTCGACGTGACCCCCATCTGGGGCACGAAAAGTCATACAATGACTTTCAGCTTTGCGTCCCATAGTGCCCCCGCGCTATGCCCTACCGATCCTCAATAGATTGGCGAACTCGATGTCTGCATTTGCATTCCCCGTATCCTCGCCCCCCGCCGGGTGGTACGACGACCCTCAAGGTCTACCGCACCAGCGTTGGTGGGACGGCACCTCGTGGACCGACCAAATCGCCGCAACCTCTGAGATCAGTTCCATGAGAGCGCACGGGAACGATACTCAGCAATCGACTGTGCTTCCCACATCGATCGAGTCCTCTCCGATTCCCGCCGGGATCACCTACCCAGCACCGTCGATGACGTCGAACACTCGAATTGCTCGAAGCGCGCCCGCACTCTCATCAGTTTCCGCCCGTGTGGGCGTTGAGGCACCCCACACGATTCCAACTGGTGGGAACGTGACTCCACCTGGGATCGCACCTGTGCCCGTACTTACTTCAGTACCCCTGCATACTCCAGGGGCCGTCCCT